>X236_Pygmy_Slow_Loris__coassemble_894_pt1 | contig 21857 bp, 19 predicted proteins | sample X236_Pygmy_Slow_Loris__metabat2_high_PE_002 | metagenome-assembled genome bin X236_Pygmy_Slow_Loris
CCTTACTGGCTGTAAGGGATATTAACCATAAATACATTGTAGTAGGAGGAAATGAATCATGTACAACATTAACTTAAACCAGGTCAGGGAGATTGTTTCAGACATCGTAAACAGGACTGCCGTTGAAAATGTGGCATTTGTGGGCTGCGGCGCTTCCAAAAGCGAACTGTATCCGGCGAAATATTTCCTGGCCAATGCCAGTAAAAAGCTGCGCGTTACTCACTATACGGCTAATGAATTTAACTATGATACCCCGAACTGGCTGGGGGAGACCACGGTTGTCATCTCCGCATCTCTTGGCGGGAGCACACCGGAAACCGTGAAGGCCAATGCGGTGGCAAAAGCGGCAGGGGCAACGGTAATCAGCGTCACCCATGCGGCAGGCTCTGCGCTGACAACAGATGCGGATTACAGTATCATTCATGGCTTTGAGGAGAATTATGCGGCCAAGCTTGAGAAAATGGGGTATGTGATGGCTCTGGCCCTGGAGCTGCTTCAGCAGACGGAAGGGTACGAGAAGTATGATAAGATGGTTGACGGTTTCGACAAGATCTTTGAACTGGCGGAGAACAGTGCCCAGGCGGCAAAAAAGGCAGCCAGAGAGTTTGCCCAGGCGTATAAGGACGCGCAGGTTATCTATGTGATGTCCAGCGGCGCCAGTATGGAGGTGGCATATTCTACTTCGATCTGCCTCATGATGGAGATGCAGTGGATTAATTCCGGCAGCTTCCACTCGGGAGAATTTTTCCATGGCCCGTTTGAAATTACCGATCGGGATGTACCGTTTGTACTGCTTATGAACGACGGGAAAACGCGAGGCATCGATTCCCGCGCCCTGACTTTCCTGGAACGTTTTCAAGCGCTGACCACAGTGGTGGATGCGAAAGATTACGGTCTGTCCTCTGTGATCAGCAGCGACGTCGCTACGTATTTTAACCCGCTTCTCCATACGGCAGTATTCCGTGTCTATGCGGAGGAACTCTCTTACGTGCGCCAGCATCCGCTGACAAAACGCCGTTATATGTGGAAATTGGAATATTAATATTCAGGAGAACGGATATGATAAAAGGCATCATTTTTGACATGGATGGCGTGCTGGCGGATACGGAGTACTTTTACCGGCAAAGAAGGGAGAATTACCTTCGGGAGAAGAAGTTTGAACGCAGGGAGGACACCGATTTTACCGGTTCTAATGAAAAAGCAATCTGGGAAACGCTGGTGCCGGAGGACCTTAAGCTGAGGAACCGGATGATGCTGGAATACCGGGAGTACCGTGCCGTCCATCCGGAGCCGTATGAGCAGCTGGTGGATCCCCAGGTAAAGCCGCTATTCGAGTCACTGAAAAAACGGGGAGTCCGTATCGGCATCGCCTCCTCCTCCGAGAACAGTGCCATAACGGCGATGATGCAGGCCGCAAAGGTGACGGAGCTGGTGGATTACCGGATCAGCGGAACGGAGTGCAGCGCTCACAAGCCGGCTCCCGATATCTATTTAAGAGCGCTTAAGGATATGGGACTGGAGACAAATGAGGCATTTGCGGTGGAAGACTCTAAGGCCGGTATCGCAGCCGCTTTACAGGCCGGACTGAGGGTATACGCTCTGAAGCCGCGCCACGGTGAGCCGATTGACCAGAGCGCGGCGACTGCGGTCATTGGACAGCTGAAGGACGTTCTGGCCCTGGCAAATTCAATTTAATACTGAGAGAAGATCCCCGGATTCAGACCGCAGAAGAGCGTCTGTATCCGGGGGTTTCCGGTTTGTATTAAGAGGTGAGAATTTGGCTTGTAGGTTTATCCGTGGTGTTCTATAATGTTAGAGGATGCAGAGCGTAAGACAGAGAGTTGCAGATATGAGGAGGTACACCATGGATTGGAATACACTGCTGTGTGAGGACAGAATCAGAAGTCTGGTGAAGAGACCGTCGGGAATGGATTTAAGGACAGAGTTTGAAAAGGATTACCACCGTATTATTGGAAGCGCATCGTTTCGGCGCCTGCAGGATAAGACTCAGGTATTTCCGCTGGACCGCAGCGATTTTATCAGGACGAGACTGACACATTCGCTGGAGGTTTCATCATTTGCCAAGTCGCTGGGCCAGAACATTTCTGCCAGTATCCGGACTGTGATTCAGGACGAGTCGTTTCTGCCGGAGCATGCACTGGCCGTATGTGATATTTTACAGTGTGCCGGGCTGATTCATGATATTGGAAATCCACCGTTCGGCCACTTTGGAGAGACCGCCATTCAGGACTGGTTTAAGAGAAGACTTCCGGAGCTTCGTTATCAGAAGAGCGGAGAGAGGGAGGCGCGGCCGCTGACGGAGGTACTGAACCGCCAGATGGTGGAAGATTTCTATCATTTTGAGGGAAACACCCAGGCGCTCCGGGTGGTGACAAAGCTGCATTTCCTGGTGGATGAGCACGGCATGAATTTGACGAAGGCGCTCCTTGCCTCCATCATTAAGTACCCGGGATCATCTCTTGAGGTGGATAAACACAGTGGGGATATTAAGACGAAGAAGATGGGGTATTTCTATGCTGACCGGGAGGCATTTGACGATATTCAGGCTTCCTGCGGGACGAATGGAGCCAGACATCCGCTGGCCTTTATTCTGGAGGCGGCTGATGATATCGCCTATGCCACTGCGGATATCGAGGATGCAGTAAAGAAGAACTGCCTGACCTTTGAACAGTTGGTCCGGGAACTGACGGAGTATAAGAAAGAGCGTCAGAACGACCGGTACCGCGACATGGTGTCCTGGCTGACAGACAAATACAACCGGGCCGTCAGTAAGGGGTACAGCCGCCCCGATTTATACGCGGTCCAGAACTGGGTGGTCACCATGCAGGGCCAGATGATTGGAGGAGCTACGGAGGGCTTTACGAATCATTACAGGGAAATTATGGAGGGAACGTATAAGAAGGAGCTGACTTCAGGGACAGACGCCGAGCTTCTCATGGAGGCGCTGGGAGACATCGCCTACCGCTATGCGTTTGTGTCCAAACCCATTCTGAAGCTGGAAATCGCAGCGGAGACTATTTTCAATTTCCTCCTGGATAAGTTTGTGGACGCGGTGATTTACTTTGATACTGGGAAAAAGCAGAGCGCGGTACAGGAAAAACTGGTCTCGCTTATCTCTGATAATTACAAGAAGCTGTATTTTATCTGTTCGGATGGGAAGAGCGAGGAGGAAAAGCTGTATTTAAGACTTTTGCTGGTTACCGATTATGTGTGCGGGATGACGGACAGTTATGCGAAGGATTTGTATCAGGAGTTGAATGGGATTGCGTGAAAAGGCACGGTTTTCCAAAGGGGGTTGAAACGTGTCCGCCGCCTGAGGATTGAAAGCGGTGGACACGTTTCAATTTGAGTCATAACCGGCCTTACAGAATTGAAGTTATGCCTTTACAGGAATTTCCTGAAGAAACGGCACTCCTCCGTGTTGCATAGCCGCGCTTCCTCCGTGCGGATATTCAAATGGAATACATGACCGATTTCTTTTTTCTCTGGAGCACCGTATAAATGATACTCGCAGGGGACTCCTTTTGAGCGCAGCAGTTGATAAAATGGTTCTGCCCACTGTTTCAGAAAATCATAGTGCGAGGTCATGATAAATGCAGGAGGAAATCTGTCTGTAAAAGCCTGAATGGTATCGGCTGTATGGAAGGCGTTCTGTTCTTCCTCAGGAAGATACTGTTTGATTGGCGCATTTTTCGTCTCGTTTACATATTTTCTGACGTCGTACACGCCGCAGTTAAGCGCGGCAGCCCGGACACGGAGCTTTCGCGGGAGAGAAAATCCGAATAATTCTGCATAGGCTTCATTTGTCAGAATGGCCAGGTACTGGCTTGCAATCTGGGCACCGGCGGAATCTCCGACTATAAATACACGCTGTAAATCCATTCGATACTGTTCTGCCTGCCGCTCCATCCATAAGAATACGGAGTTTACATCCTCCAAAGCGGCCGGATAGAGGTGCTCCGGCGCCAGCCGGTAGGAAAAATTGACTACGGTAAATCCCATCTGCGCCAGGTGCATGGTGTAATACTGGTAGACATCCTTGTCCCCGTAAACCCAGCCGCCTCCATGCACACTGACAATGACAGGAAGATTTTCGGAAGTTCCCTTTTTATAATAGACATCAAGTTTATTCCATACAGGATCACTGCCGTAGGAAATATCGTTAAACCGCAGGATATCTGAGGGTGTTGTAAGCCCTTCATCTCTTTTTCTGTCCATTTCTCCATACTGGACTCTGATTTCTTCTGCCATTCCATTCATGTCTCAAGTTCCTTTCATTGATCTGTATTAAAATTCAAACCGTTTCCTGTTTTAAAGTTCATCAAGCTTCAAAGTTCATCAAGCTTCAAAGTTCATCAAGTTCCTGAGTTCATTGTAATTCAGATCTCATTCTTTTTCCGAACTCTGAGTTATCCGGTAATTCCAGTGCAAACCGTTTTTCCAGCCAGCACCCGGCAAGTTCTACCCATTTTGCTGCATCGGCAGAGAGCTGCCTTTTTGATAATGCTGAGGCCTGAGTGGAAACGCTAAGACCGTGAGAACCTTTTTCAAAAATATGGATTTCAAAAGGTACTTTGTGGTCTGCCAGTGCATGAGCCATCCGGAGACTGTGCTGAACAGGGACCAGTTCATCCTCTGAGGTTGCCCAGATGAAGGCGGGAGGTGTATGTTCCGTAACAAGCCGGGCAGGACTTAAGGCTCGTAAAACCTCCTCTTCCGGCTGCGGGCTGCCGGATAAAACGGTTCTGGCGGCATAGAAAATCCTGGCCCAGGCTGACCGTTCCAAACATTCATTCCGGTAAAGATAGTCGCTTAACGTGTACCCTAAGATCAGGGCGGCCGGACAAAGCTTTTCTTTTTCCGCATTCAGATATTCGGTGATCAGAGGCTTATCCCAGTATACACCGTACATGGCGGCATTGTGCGCGCCGGCGGAAAATCCGCAGACGGCGATGCGGCTTGTATCCACAAACCATTCTTTGGCGTGTTCACGGATAGAGAGCATAGCCATTCCGATTTCACGGACCGGGCCGGGGTGCCGGCAGTTCTCTTTTGGAAGCAGCGGAGCGGATAAGTCCGGATAAGCCATGTCCCCTTCCCCATAAGTGGAGTACCGCAGAACAAAAGCGTGATATCCCATTGCTGTAAACTGGAGGGCGACAGGCTCAGCCTCCCTGTCAGTGCAGTTCATATATCCGCCTCCGGGACAGATCAGGACGGCGGGACGCGGTCCCTGCTGATTCATTTCCCCTTTTTCTGCGATAACATAGGCTGTAAGGGTTACATCAGCTCTGTCTTCGTATAACGGAATTACTTTTGTGACCATATGATTTCTCCTCTATTCTTCAGCTTTTAATTTTTCCAGTTGTTTTTCCACGTCCAGAAAGACAGCCGATCCCATTAAAATTGCCGCACAGATCAGCGGAACGATGCTGTAACAGGCTCGTTCTGCAAAGAGAGCGCCGGCGCTCTGCGCCATGCCGCTGTTTGCCGCTTCCGCGCTGTAATTTCCGATTGCCAGTATCCAGCCTAAGGAAGCAGACCCCAGTCCGACTCCAACCTTTACTCCAAAGCCGGTCAGACTGTGTGTCAGCCCGGTTACGGTTACATGATTTTTGATGTTAATGTAATCAGCGACATCGGAAGTCGTTGCAAACAGCAGGGAAGTACTTAAACCGACGCCGATTCCCTTACAGATCATTCCTGCAAATATGACAGGCAGTTGATACGGAAACAGACTGATTACAGTATATCCGAACATCAGGAATCCGGCTCCCATCATTAACGTATTTCTCTTTCCATACCTTTTGGCTGCCTTCGGAACGATTCCAAGAGCCAGGATAATGAGGGAGGGAAGTGTACCCGCCATGGACAGCGGTGCCATTAAACTCATATCCTGCAGGACGTCCCTCACAAAATAGACGCTGGCGCCGCCGCTTCCTGTGAGCATAAACCATGTAAAGACAAATGCAATTAATGTTAAAAATGTGTATTTGCTGCTGAATAAGAGCTTTACATCCTGAATCAGAGAGGAACTGTTTTTATTCTCCATTTCGGCCTTGGTTGTAATTTTATATTCTTTACAGGTAAGCCCGGTAATTAAAATGCAGATCAGAGCGATTACGCCATATATGATTGACATTGCCGTGAACCCCTTCTGCCCGCCGCCGAATCTTGCCATCAAAGCAACGCTGTAGCTCTGCGCCAGCAGCATTGCCAGGGAAGAGCAGAATGATCTTGCGCTTGTGAAGCCTGTCCGCTCCTCAGGATTCGGACATATCAGTGTGACCAGCGTGCTGTATGCCCCGTTTACTGCAGTGAAGCATATGACACTGTAGAAAATGTAAGTGACCACAACATATATTTTTGTTGCTGTGTCACTGAGGCCAGAGGGCACGTTCAGCATCAAAATAAAAGACAGGATTAATGGAAATGCGGAGAACAAAACCCATGGTCTTGCTTTCCCGTATTTTGTATACGTCTTGTCAATGATGATTCCCATGATGATATCAGAAATTCCATCCAGAAGCCTCGTAAACAGCATCATGGTTCCGATAAAAGCAGCGCTTAAAAGTACGCTGTCGGTGTAATACATGGTCACAAAAGCGCCTGCCGCGGCACTTACCAGATTGCCACCTAAATCTCCGATGCCATAGCCTATTTTCTTCCCCATACCAAAATTGTTCTTTTTCTCCATACTACTTTGCCTCCATTGTACATGTTCCCCTGTTACCGTTTTCATCATAGACGGCCACGGTAATGATTCCAGGTCTGTGTGCTTTGATGATCAGGAGCGCTTCCCCTAAAAAAGCATGGCAGCTGTGGGCTCCGATCTGATCTTCTGTGCAGGGGCTTCCGCTCCCAATTGCGATTAATTCTGCATGATCCGAAAGCTCTGCGGTTAACAGCCGTTCATCCTCCGGATATGCCGTTCCATTTTCATCCTGAATCCGGATCTGGATATAGCCTGGATCACATCCATTGGCCAGAATCTCCGGGACTTCGGGCTTTAAAGCAATGACAGCTTCCTTTCCCACAGTCCGCAGTACTGCACGGCTGATTTCTTTTCCGTTCCGGTACGATACGGCTTCCAAAATTCCGGGAGTATAAGGAATATCTATGGCGGCGGTCAGCTTTTCATAGTTTATAACTCCCATAACCTTCCCGTTTAACCGGAATTCTGCCTCTGTCCCTGGTCCGTATGCCAGCACAGAGACCATACGCCCTGTGTATTCCTCTCCAAATGACCAGTCCGCATGGACGTCCGGCCAGTGCCAGCCGGTTCCGTAGTACTCGTCCCCGTAGTGATTCGGATGTGTGGTAAAGAGATAAGTCTCATTTGTATGGCCCCACATCAGTTCACGGTAATAGGACTGGGGCCGACGGCTGCCGGTCATCATAATGTCTGACTGCCAGGAGGTTCTCCAGGGATACGGCCCCATGAAGGAAAAGGTTTCATTTTCTTTTTTCCAGTATACTCTCCCGACACCGGCTTCCCCCAGATAGTCAATGGCAGCCCAGATAAAATCTCCGATGACCCATGGACAGGCTTTCGTCTTTTCCCAGTAATCCCAGGTGGTGAAGGAATGGCTTTCTGTTCCTGCCATGACCCGTTCCGGGAAGCTTTCGTGATCTTTTTCGTATCTGCCCGGGAGATAATTATATCCCGTTATATCGAGGGGGGCAGCGTATTCCCGCGTTTTTTCTCCCCAGATATCGCGTGCATCTGTTTTTACGTTTGCATCAAAGTTTGTTCCGGGTTCCCTGCCCGGCTCAAAGATATTACAGATTGCCGCCATGACTGGTCTTGTGGAATCTAAGGATTTCACTTTACTGCTTAATCGCCGCGACCATTTGGCTCCGTCATTTCTGCCATCCCGCTCCCCGATTTCATTGCCGGTGGAATAGAGGATTACGCAGGGATGGTTTCTGTCACGTTTTACCATCCATTCCATATCTCTTTCCCACCAGTCCTCAAAGTACAGGTGATAATCCATCGGCCGTTTCCCCATGCGCCAAACGTCAAAACACTCGTCTAACAGCAGCATTCCCAGCCGGTCACACGCTTCCAGCATGGCAAGCGACGGAGGATGGTGGCTGATCCGCACCGCGTTGTATCCCGCCTCCCGGAGAAGACGGATTTTCCGTTCCTCAGCCCGAGGATATGCGCATGCACCCAGCAGTCCGTTATCGTGGTGAATACAACCGCCTTTTAACTTTATGGCTTTTCCGTTCAGTCGGAATCCCTGTTCTGTATCCACAGAGATTGTCCGGATTCCAAAGTTCTGTTTTTCCGTATCCAGCGTGTGCCCGGCGCTGTCCATGACGGTAATGCGGCAGGTATACAGATAGGGGTCATGAATATCCCATCTGTGCGGGCTGGATATTTCAGCCTCAATTTTGCATACGGCCTTTCCCAGCGCGGGGACAACGGCCGTGACCGATCGGGCAGCTTTAATCCGGCTGTCTTCTTCCGACCAGCCATTTCCAAGCTGTTTCTTCCCGGGCAAAGGCTGATTTTCAACACTCCCTCCCTGTTCGTCCAATACTTCGCACAGAACGACAAGCTCTCGTTCCTCTGTTTCTCTGCTTGTGACGGTAACGTCAAAATGAATAACGGTTTTTCCGTCCCCCTCTTCCGTGACGGAGATAAAGGTATCCCAGGGCTTTAAATAAATACTTCCCCCAATCCAGAGCGCAGCCCCTCTGTAAAGTCCTCCCCCGGTATACCAGCGCGAAGAAGGCTGCCGGCTCTGCGTAATAATCTTCAGCTCATTTTTGCTGCCATCAAAATTCAAAGCGGGAGTTAAGTCCACTTGATATGGGGTATATCCATAGGGATGCATTCCGAGGAGTTCCCCGTTTAATATTACTTCCGTATTCATGTAGGCGCCATCCAAATCCAGAATGACCGTCTTATTTTTCAAACTTTCCGGAAAGGCAAGTTCCTTTTTGTATACACCCTGGCCTTCCCCAAAATAACCGTTCAGTGCGCCGCCGGCTGCATCTGCGGACCGTGGTTTGGTGATGATAAAATCATGGGGCAGATGAATCTGCTTTGGGACCGGTTTTTCGTAAACAAAGCTCAGGCTTTCATTGCTTTCATAAAAACTCCAGTCCCTGTTGAATTCGAATCGTTCCAATATGTTTCCTCCTTTCTTCCGTTGATTTAAAGATACAGTAACGCCCAAAAACGCATTTGGCTCATTTTCTCCGCTTATCCGCGATGTGTTTCTGTATTGTATTTACTGTGCCTTTATCATATAATAGAAGCAGATTAATAACCAGATTTAAAATCTGCTACATCCTGAAAAACAAGGCCCAAAACCGACATTTTACGGAGGTGCCTCCTATGAGCATAAAAAAGAATTCTAAGATGAAAAATCAGAAACACGTGTCTCCGATTGACTTTTATTCCCCCTCGCAGATGAGTATACCGATGTCTTTTACGATGTGCTATAAGATAAACTACGACGCTGCCCACACGCTTTACCATGTGATATCGCCGGGAAATATTGACAGCCATATCAGTTCAGACGCGAAAACACCGCATCAGCATGATCATTTCGAACTCTTATATGTGCTGAAAGGGGAACTGGTCAACACCATCGAACAGACCTCCTATCATTATAAAGAGGGGGATGCCTGTCTGTTGAACAGGAATACACGCCATATTGACATCAAAGGCAGAAACAGTATAGCCGTCTTCCTGAATCTGTCGACAGATTATGTTGCGGAGTTGATGCGCGATTCTTCTGAGACAAGTCCGAAACATAAAATCCACCTCTTCCTGTCTTCCAATCTTAAGGGGAATGAACGGTTTGCGCGGAATTATCTGACTTTTACACCGACGCTGCAGTCTTATGGAGACGACACTCTTACGCGGATTGCCGGGCTGATTGACTCTGTTCAGCTGGAACTCTCTGAACAGAAGCCGGGCAGCCAGGATCTGATCCGCGGGCTGATCAAGCGGCTTATCTACATGCTGGAAGATGAGAAAAAATACCACTCGAATTTTGTCCGGCTGGATGCAACCCACCAGGATTTTCTGTTCGCACGTATTATGAATTATATAAAAGAAACGAATGGAAATATCACAAGAGAGGATTTGTCGAAAGCACTGAATTATAACGCAGAGTATCTCAACAGAATCGTAAAGGCCCGCACCGGAGTCAGTATGATGAAATTCAGAAAAAAATTCCAGCTGGCGAGAGCGAAAGAGCTGCTGACGGAGACAGATGAAAATATCTGTACCATTATTGGAGAACTGGGATTTTCCGGAAATTCTCATTTCTATACGTTTTTCCACCAGGAGACTGGAATGTCTCCGATGGAATACCGGAATCTGTGGAAACAGAAAATAGGGGAAGAGAGTGAAACAGCCCAAACAGAGCGGGAGCAGATACAACTGAATAAAGATTGTTAGGAAAATATCAAAAACATTATTGCAGGTATAAGGTTTATTTTGTATAATCAAGATAGATCGAGACGTAATTTTCAAAGAGGGATTGTGAGAAATGATAAAACTGACAAATCTGGATGTGAAAAAAATGACGATTGGCCAGATGGCCAGAATGAACCATATCTCGGAGCAGACACTGCGGCTTTATGACCGGGAGGGCCTGCTTTCGCCTCTGGGACGGGATGAAAAAAACGGCTACCGCTATTATGATATCCGGCAGAGTGCCCAGCTGGACATGATCCAGTATATGAAGGCCCTGGGAATGCCGTTAAAGGAAATCCGTGTCCACATGAAAAAATGGGATACCGGGCGTTTAAAACAGCTTCTGGTGGAGAACCGGGATGCAATCGACCGCAGAATCGAGGAGCTGAATTTACAGAAACGGGCAATCGAGCGGACGTTAGACAGCTATGAGCGGTATGAAGCGGCTCCTCCGGACGGCTCCATCGTGCTGGAGTATATCCCAAAGCGTCAGATGTATGTGAAGAATACGAATGTAAACTTTTATGACTATGAAATCGATGAATATGAGCGGATTCTCCGGGATTTGAAGGAGGATATGGCGGCACACGCCATTTCGCCGCTCTACTTTGCCAATGCGGGAACCATATTGCGGAGAGAAAATTTCATGAAGGGACGGCTCTATTCCGCGGAGGTGTTTGTGTTCGTGGACCGGGAATATGTGGATGAGGAACTCATAACGGTTATTCCGCCCAGTCCCTATCTCTGCATCTACTGCGACCGGTTTGAGAAGGAAAAGGAGTATATCGACCGGCTGCTGGTGGAGATCGAAGAGAAGCACTATACCGTGACCGGCGACTATATCTGCGAGGTGATTGTGGAAATGCCGCTGGATTACACGGAACGGGGGATGTTTCTGCGCCTGCAGGTGCCGATCCGGATGGGGGCATACCAGTATGGTGAATCCTAAATTCTTGTGCATCCATCACCCGCTGTCCACACCAAAACTGCGCATGAAATCGGCTTTTAAGGCCATTCCAATTTGGTGATACTGCTCAATTGACCTGATACCGCATATAAGCCTTATAATGAAGTCAGCATATGGGGCATGGCCCCGAAACTGTCGACTTTTTATTTGAGATTTTTATCTAAGAAAGGAAGCGTTGTTATGATGAATTATGAAAAGATTCGTGTGGTACAGTACGGCTGCGGCAAGATGGCAAAATACATCCTTCGTTATCTATATGAGAAGGGCGCGGAAATTGTTGGCGCGATCGACGTGAATCCGGAAGTGGTCGGAATGGATGTCGGTGAATTCGCGGAACTGGGCTTTAAGCTGGGCGTTACAATCAGAGATGATGCGGATGCAGTTCTGGATGAGTGCGACGCTGATATCGCGGTAGTGACACTGTTCAGTTTCATGGATGACTGCTATTCCCATTTTGAAAAATGTGTTTCCAGAGGCATTAATGTGGTGACTACGTGTGAAGAAGCGATCTACCCATGGACAACTTCTTCCGCTATTACGAATAAACTGGACCTGCTGGCAAAGGAAAACGGCTGCACCATCGTGGGCGCAGGTATGCAGGATATCTACTGGATCAACATGATCGGCTGTGTGGCAGGCGGCGTGCACCGCATTGACAGAATCGAAGGCGCGGTAAGCTACAACGTGGAAGATTACGGTCTGGCGCTGGCGGAAGCTCACGGAGCAGGACTGACACCAGAAGAATTTGAAGCCCAGATAGCCCACCCGACGACGCTGGAGCCGGCTTACGTATGGAACTCCAACGAGGCGCTGTGCAACAAGATGGGCTGGACAATAAAATCCCAGAGCCAGAAGTGTGTACCGTATTTCTATGATACCGACCTCTATTCCGCAACACTTGGAAAGACGATCCCGAAGGGGAACTGCATCGGCATGAGCGCGGTTGTCACCACGGAGACATTCCAGGGGCCGGTGATCGAGACACAGTGTATCGGTAAGGTCTACGGTCCGGATGACGGCGATATGTGCGACTGGAAGATCATCGGCGAGCCGGATACCACGTTTTATGTAACGAAACCGGCGACGGTAGAGCATACGTGCGCAACGATTGTCAACAGAATTCCTACTATATTGAATGCACCGGCCGGATATATAACGGTGGAGAAACTGGAAGAGCTTAAGTACCTTTCCTATCCGATGCATATGTATCTGGAGCATTAATTCAAACGGGCAGATGGCAGTGCCCATGGATATGGATATGTTTAGCGAGGGTGAAAAATCATCAAACCGATGATTTTTCACCCCTGTTTTTAGTTCAAAAAAATACCGGTTCAGTGGAAAACATATTACAATCGCCTTATGTTCTACAAAATATACATAAAAATAAATTATATATTGACAAAATTATGCATAAGTCCTATAATCATATATGTAATGACATCTTGACATAAATACATATAAATGAAAAAGGAGGAGAAATGAAAGGGTTAGCAGTCCATGAAAACAGAAAGCTGCAGATTGTGGAACTTCCGATGCCGGAATATAACGAATATCAGGCATTGGTAAAGGTTTTGGCCTGTGGGATCTGTAATGGGACGGATTCCAAGATTATCCATGGAACGTTTAAGGGCGTGGATACTTATCCGATCCTGTTGGGGCATGAGGCAGTCGGGAAGGTGGTAGAGACAGGGAAGCATGTAAAGTATTTAACCCCCGGGGACATCGTACTTCTTCCCTTCCTCTACCAGAAAACGGAGCAGATGATACCAACGTGGGGAGGATTTTGTGAATATGCCCTGGTAGGGGATGACAGGGCTTTGGAGGAGGCTGGGATTGGTATTTCTTCCCCTTTGAGGGATGGCAGCTATCCTGCTCAGAGTGTTATGACTTCAAAGGATGGGATCGATCCGGCAGAAATGGTCATGGTTATCACGTTCCGCGAAGTGTTAAGCGCGATTCGGCGGTTTGGATTCCGTGAAAATGAAAGCGTCCTGATCTACGGTGCTGGTCCGGTAGGTCAGTGCTTTATTAAATTTTCAAAGCTGCTGGGCATGTCTGAAGTGATCTGTGTTGATATTACAGATGAGAAAACAGCAGAAGCCGCCTGTATGGGAGCCGATCATGTTTTCAACAGCAGAAAAACGAACGTTGTCCGGGAAGTCAGAAAGCTTCTCCCTGACGGAGTTGATTACGTGGTGGATGCCGTTGGGCTTGGCAGTCTGATCAATGAGGCAATGGAGCTGATTGCCGATCACGGGAATATCTGCTGCTACAGAATTTCTCCCAGAATGACGCAGGAGATCGACTGGAGTAAAGCTCCGTACAACTGGAATCTGCAGTTCGTCCAGTTTCCGGAAAAAGCGGAGGAGGCAGAGGCCCACAGCCAGATCATGGCCTGGATTTGGGCTGGCGTGCTGAACCCGAAGGACTTTATTTCCGACCAATATCCATTTGAAAAGATTTTAGAAGCGTTTGAAAAAGTGGAACAGCACCTGCCGGATACTAAGAAAATTGTCATAACCTATACTTAACGATTTGGAGGCGGCTTATGAAAAAACCAGAATTGTTTTTAAAACTTCCTGAGGAGTATGTGTGTACCCCGGATGGTATGGAGATCGACCGGAATGGAAATTTAATTCTTTCCTGTCCCAATTATGCGCAGGACGATATGTCAGGCTGCATCGTCCGCATTAACAGAGACAAAGAGGTGGAAAAATGGTTTGATGTTCCGGTTCATCCGGAGACGAAGCTGGCCCGGAATATGGGAATTGCATTTGACAGAGACTGGAATCTCTATATCTGCGATAACCAGGGCTGGAGTGAGAAGGAGGAGGTGCTGTACAAGGGACGCATTTTAAAAGTTACGGCAGATGAGGATGGTACCATAAAAGAGACAGTAGTCGTTGCTGATCATATGGAGCATCCCAACGGTATTCGTATCAGAGGGGACTATCTCTACGTGACTCAGAGTTACTTACATCCGGTTAAGGATCCATCCGGAAAGCTTGTGAGCTGTGTGTACCGGTTCCGGCTTGATGAGCACGACGTCCATATTACGAATACTCTGGAAGATCCAAACATTCTGACGACATTGATTACAGAGAATCCTGAGTGTCAATATGGGGCGGACGGAATTGCCTTTGATTCGAAAGGGGACTTATACGTTGGGAATTTCGGTGACGGTACCGTATGGAAAATCACTTTGAATGAGGACGGAACTGTAAAGGAGAAGGAAATTTATGCCAGAGATCCCGAGGAACTTGTGAGCACAGACGGCATGGTTTTTGATGATGAGGGAAATCTCTATATTGCTGATTTCTGTGCCAACGCAATTGTAAAGGTTGATCAGAACCGCACCGTAAAGAGGCTGGCTCAGAGTCCGGATACCGACGGTTTTGACGGGGGACTGGATCAGCCGGGTGAACCCATTATCTGGAATGGCAGCTTGATTGCTTCCTGTTTTGACCTTGTTACAGGCCCGGGAAAAGTAAATACGAGACACGAAATGCCGGCGACGATGTCGGAAATCAAACTGGATCAATAATAATTGGAGGATGTACAATGAAAAAAAATATGGAGAAGTTAACAGCAGTTTTTATGGCAGCAGTAATGGCAGCAAGTCTTTTAAGCGGCTGTGGCAGTAAGAAAGAAACTGCCCCGGCGAGCGTTCCGGATCAGACACAGGGGGAAGTGAAGGAGAGTCAGGCGGAAGGAACGGACAGCGAAGGAAAAACTCTGAGAATCTACTGTTGGAACGTGGAATTCCAGGCCAGGTTTAATGACATCTATGCGGATAAGCTTCCGGCGGATGTAAAGGTTGAGTGGGTCATCACCCCGACTCAGAACAATGCCTACCAGGATAAGCTTGATCAGGATCTGCCAAACAACGAAAAGGCAGATGCAGATGACCGGATCGATTTATTTACAGTAGAGGCAGATTACATATTAAAGTATGTGGATTCTGATGTAACGCTGGATGTCAGGGGAGACATCGGGCTGACGGATGAAGATTTAAAAAATCAGTACAGCTATACTCAGGAAATTGCCACAGACCAGAGCGGTAAACTGAAAGCCGTTTCCTGGGAAGCCGATCCAGGTGTATTCGTATACCGCCGCTCCATTGCGAAGGAGGTTCTGGGAACAGACGACCCTGACAAAGTGCAGGAAGCAATCAGCGACTGGAATAAATTTGAAGAGGTAGCTGGCAAGATGAAGGAAAAAGGCTACAAGATGCTTTCCGGATATGACGATGCATACCGTGTCTTTTCGAATAATGTTAGTGCGCCGTGGGTAAATGCCAATGAAGAGGTTGTCATCGATCCGATGATTGACCAGTGGATTGACCAGACAAAGGATTTTACGGATAAGGGTTACAACAACAAGACTCAGCTGTGGAGTACCGACTGGAATACTGATCAGGGACCGGCCGGGAAGGTATTCGGCTTCTTCTATTCCACCTGGGGCGTAAACTTCACTCTTTTAGGAAATGCCCTGGAAACACCTCTTGCAGAGGGCGGCAAGAAGGAAGCCGGCAATGGTATTTTTGGAGATTATGCGATCTGTTACGGACCGGCCAGTTATTACTGGGGCGGAACCTGGATCTGTGCAGCCCGTGGTACAGATAATGCAGAGCTGGTTAAGGACATTATGTACACCATGACCTGCGATTCCGAAAGCATGAAGAAACTGACCTATGATTTCGAAGATTTTACCAACAACCAGCAGGCCATGCAGGAAATCTCTGACAGCGGATACACGTCCGATTTCCTGGGAGGACAGAATCATATTGAACTGTTTTTAAAGGTTGCCCCTAATGTCAGCATGAAAAATGTAACGGCTTATGATCAGGGAATCACGGAGTCATTCCAGACAGCCATGGCAGATTACTTTAACGGCCAGGTGACGAAGGAACAGGCCGTTGATAATTTCTATACATCTGTAATTGAGAAGTATCCGAATCTGAAGAGGCCGCAGTAATACACAGACAGGGCGGAAGTTTCTTCCGCCCTGTATTAACAGAAGGGGAATTAAGACGACTGCGAGGAGTGATAAAGTGGCAAAGAATTATTTAAGAAAGAAGAAAAGCGGGGTCAATTACGACAAATGGGGTTACCTGTTTATTATGCCCTTTTTCTTATGTTATGCGGTATTTTCCCTGTTTCCGATTATCTTTACTTTTTATAACAGTTTTTTTGAAAATTACATGAACGGGCTGAAACAGGTGGGCCCCAATTTTGCAGGCTTTGAGAACTATAAGCGAATTTTAGCTGACAAGGATATATTGAAATATTTCTGGAACACGATTTATATCTGGATCCTGGGGTTTGTTCCACAAATTATCTTTTCTCTGCTTCTTGCTGCCTGGTTTACGAACCGGAGGTTAAACATCAGGGGACAGCGCTTTTTTACAACGGTAATTTACATGCCCAATTTAATCATGGCGGCTGCATTTTCCATGCTGTTCTTTACCCTCTTCTCCGATGGAGGACCGGTTAACGACGTAATGATGAAATGGGGGATCATCAGTGAGCCCATTCGTTTTTTGGCTGGCCGGAATACGACGAGGGGCCTGATCGGTCTCATGAACTTTATGATGTGGTTTGGCAACACGACGATTCTTTTAATGGCTGCCATGCTGGGAATTGATGTAAGCCTCTTTGAGGCTGCAGAATGCGATGGGGCATCGCCCGGACAGATTTTCAAAAAAATTACGATTCCCATGATAAAACCGATTCTGCTTTACGTGATTATTACTTCCATGGTGGGTGGAATCCAGATGTTTGACGTTCCGCAGATCCTGACAAATGGTGAAGGGGTTCCCAACCGTACCAGTATGACGATCGTCATGTATTTAAATAAACATCTCTACAGTAAAAACTACGGAATGAGCGGCGCCGTCTCAGTGATCCTGTTCTTTGTGACGGTTCTTCTAAGCCTGGTTGTGCTTCGGGTAATCAGGGAACCGTCTCAGGAAGGAGGGGCGTAAGGAATGGTGAAAAAACAGAGAAAACCGGTAACTTTCCGTGAACTTATGATTTATATTGTGCTGGTCCTGCTGACCTGCCTGTGCCTGTTTCCGTTTTTTATGCTGATGATCAATGCAACGAGGTCTCACACCGAAATCCAGAAGGGCTTCACCTTCCTTCCGGGAGGGGCCATATTCATGAATCTGAGAAACGTGTTTCACAATGAAAACCTTCCCGTTCTCCGCGGAACTTTAAACAGTCTGGTCATAGCCGGCGGTTCTGCGGCCCTGGCTGTGTATTTCTCCAGCTTAACGGCTTACGGACTTCATGCCTATGATTTCAGAGGAAAGAAGCAGGCGTTTTCCTTTATTCTGCTGGTAATGCTGGTTCCGTCCCAGGTTTCGGCTCTCGGCTTTCTGCGCGAAATGCTGGCGCTGGGGCTGCGGGATTCTTTCTTACCATTAATTCTGCCTGCAGTGGCCTCGCCAACCGTGGTGTTTTTTATGAAACAGTATATGGCCAGCGCAGTACCCCTGGAGCTGGTAAGCGCCGCGAGAATAGACGGTGCCAATGAATTCTATGCGTTTAACCGGGTGATCATCCCGATTATGAAACCGGCATTTGCCGTACAGGGTATCTTTGCATTTGTGGCATCCTGGAATAATTATTTCATGCCATCCCTGTTGTTGGACAGCAAGATGAAAAAGACGCTGCCGATCCTGATTGCTCAGTTAAGAAGCGCCGATTTTTTAAAGTATGACTTAGGTCAGGTCTATATGCTGATTACGATTGCAATCCTGCCGACGGTGATTGTATATCTGCTGCTTTCCAAGAATATTGTGGGCGGAATTGCATTAGGAGGAATCAAAGGCTGACAAAGACAGAAAGGAAGTGAGACGGTGGGAGAATACATTCTGGCCCATGATCTGGGAACCAGTGGGAATAAAGCGACTCTGTATGATTTTGAAGGGCGGCTAAAGGGCAGTATGGTATGCTCTTATGATACGCATTTCAAGGAGGAGGGCTGGGCGGAACAGGACCCGGAGGACTGGTGGAGAGCAGTCTGTACCTCTGCAAAGGGTCTGATGGAGACGACAGGGGTATCAAAAGAAGAGATTGCCTGTGTAAGCTTCAGCGGTCAGATGATGGGCTGTCTGCTGATTGACGGGAAAGGGAAGCCGCTGCGGCCAATGATCATATGGGCCGATACAAGGGCCCGGGAACAGGAAAGAAAAATGGTGGAAGCCGTTGGTGAGGAACGGGGATATAAAATTACCGGACACCGGCTGAGCGCTTCTTATTCTGCCGCAAAGCTATTATGGGTGAGAGACCAGGAACCTGCTGTCTATTCGCGGGCGGCTAAAATGCTGAATGCCAAGGACTACATGATCTACCGGCTGACAGGTGAAATCGTTACAGATTACAGTGATGCCTCCGGAACGAATCTTCTCGATATTACGCAGAAAAAATGGTCGGACGAACTGTTGGAGTGTTTCGGTATAGAACGGAATTTATTACCAGAACTGTATCCATCTTCCAAAATTGTTGGTATAATAACGGAAGAGGCTGCGCGTGAAACGGGACTTACCGCGGGAACACCCGTGGTGGCCGGGGGAGGAGACGGCTCCTGTGCCTGCGTGGGCGCGGGAGTTGCGGCGGAAGGAAAGACCTACTGTGTACTGGGGTCCTCCTCCTGGATTTCAGCGGCAGCAGCGAAACCATTTTTTGATGAAGCGCGCAGAACGTTCAACTGGGTCCATCTGGATCCGGAGCTCTATACGCCCTGCGGCACCATGCAGGCGGCAGGGCTCTCGTACAAGTGGATCAGGGATGTCATGTGCGGGGAGGAAAGGAAGGAAGCAAAGTCCATGGGGATCGATACCTATGAACTGCTTGGTCATCTCGCAGCGCTGTCTCCTCCGGGAGCAGGCGGTCTGCTGTACCTCCCCTACTTACTGGGCGAGCGTTCTCCCAGATGGAATTCAGACGCCAGAGGCTGTTTTGTGGGTCTTGGAATGTCCACAGAGAAAAAGGACATGATCAGGGCCGTACTGGAAGGCGTAGGTTATAACCTGAAAGTAATTCTGGATATTTTAGAAAACAGGGAGCGCGTGGATTCCGTTATTTTAATTGGAGGAGGAGCCAAAGGCAGAGAATGGCTCCAGATCCTTGCAGATATCTGGCAGAAAACTATCTCTGTCCCGGCTTATTTAGAGGAGGCCACATCCATGGGAGCAGCCGTATGCGGCGGCGTAGGAATCGGTGCATTCCCTGATTTCCGTGTGGTGGAGCGCTTCAACCGGATTGTGGACGAGATCAGGCCGGATAAAAAGAATACCATGGTATATGAGCGGATGTATGGAGCCTTTAATGAAGCGTATGATGCTTTATGTTCTGTATTTCCTTCTATATCTGTAAAATAAGGAGGTCACTGTGGACTGGGAAAAGGTTTTCAATTACAGGAGTCTGGATAAGCTTCTGCCTATCCCGATGTATTATCAGATTAAACAGATGATACTGGAGGCAATTAAGAACGGAACTCTGACCGTTGGAGATATGATTCCGGCGGAGATGGAGTTCTGCGAATTCTGCAGCGTAAGCAGGCCGACGGTAAGGCAGGCACTCAGCGAACTGGTATCGGAGGGATATTTGACCAGATTGAAGGGAAAGGGGACCTATGTCTCCAGACCCAAGATTCAGGCCATGTTTTTTAACAGGCTGTTAAGCTTCAACGAGGAAATGAAAGAGAGAGGCTTAACTCCTTCTACCAGGGTGCTGGCGTTAAAAGTAGTTCCGGGCTGTCCAGAGGCCTGTAAGGTTCTGGGACTTCCGGATGACGGGAAGATGATTCTGCTTGAGCGTATTCGATACGCCAATGGCGATCCCCTGGTTTATCTGTGCACCTATCTGCCCTACCCGGCCTATGAAAAGCTTTTGGACTGTGATTTCGTAGAAAATTCTCTGTATAAGCTTCTGGAAACGCTTTACGGTGACCGGGTAGAACGGGTTCACCGCACCATCGAAGCGGTAAACAGCGAGAAAAAGGATGCGGAACTTCTTGAAATTCCCAAAGGTTCCGCAGAGTGTCTTGTGAAAACAGTCGGTTACAGCGGACAGGACAAACCGGTGGAATACTCCATCGCCAGATACCGCGGAGACCGGAACCAGTTCAGTGTGGATCTCTACCGATAAACGAAACAGGAGAAAAGAATGGATAAGAGAAAGAAAGCCGCAATGGCTTTACTCTGTATGCAAAGATATTCCTGGGAACAGGGAACTGCCATGCAGGCCTTCCTGGAATCAGGTGAAGATGAGATTGTACTAAAGATGGCAAAGGAAGCGGTTTACAGGAGTATTGAGGACGGCCGCGCTGCGATTCTGGGAACGCTTGAGGCGGTAACAGATCCATGCTCCGTCGGGGAGGCTCTTGTCTATGCTGTTGCAAAAACACAGGATCCGTTTTTGGAGGAAGGCCTGAAAAAGCTTATAAACTGGGCTCTGAAACTGGCTCCCAGAAGTGAGGACGGAGCAGTGTACCATGTGATGAGTGAACCGCAGATCTGGGTGGATTCGTTCTATATGCTGCCGCCATTTTTAGCGGCGGCCGGATATCCCAAAGAGGCCGTTGATCAGATCCATAGATACTGGAGCCGTTTATACCTGCCGGATAAAAAACTGTTGGGCCATATCTGGGATGATGGAAAGAAAGAATGGATCAGACGTGACTGCTGGGGCGTGGGAAATGGCTGGGCTGTGGCTGGAATCGCAAGAGTCATTGACCTTCTTCCCGACAGCTTTGTAAAGGAGAAGGAGGAACTGGCCGCGCTTGACACGGGGCTGATCGAAGCGGTATCCGCATATATCAGGCCGGATGGAATGGTTCATGATGTACTGGATAATCCGGATACCTTTACGGAGGTAAATCTTCCGCAGATGTTTGCTTATACGGTTTACCGGGGAATGAGTTCCGGATGGCTGAATGAGAAATATTTGGATCAGGCGGGACTCTGTCTGAGTACAGCCAGGGCTCATATTGATGATTACGGATTTATTCAAAATGTCTGCGGAGCGCCGGATTTTAACAAGGCAGGAATGGCGCCGGAGGGACAGGCATTTTATCTTCTGCTGGAAACGGCAGCAGAAAACTGGGAAAGGAAGTCCGGGCGCATGCTCTGACAGAAAGGGTGAGAAAATGGAATATACAAAACTTGGACGATGCGGGCTGCGCGTCAGCCGGTTATGCCTTGGCACCATGAATTTCGGTTCTGGGACAGAGGAGAAAGAGGCATTTCGGATTATGGATGCCGCGCTGGATGCCGGAATTAATTTTTTTGATACAGCGAATAATTACGGCTTTTTGACGGGAAATGAGGGAATCACGGAGGTTTTCATCTTCCGTTTTTAAGGGTAGAAGGAGTACCGGAGAGACCGAGTTGTTTTGACTAACCCACTACAACCC
>X236_Pygmy_Slow_Loris__coassemble_895_pt1 | contig 21703 bp, 20 predicted proteins | sample X236_Pygmy_Slow_Loris__metabat2_high_PE_002 | metagenome-assembled genome bin X236_Pygmy_Slow_Loris
ATCGCCCTGGCAACGGCTCAGATGGTATCCTCCGTGGTCGTTTAAAGCTCTTTGGCCTTCTGCATCCGCAGCTTTGTGACATAGTCCCAGTACCCGATCCCGGCCTTTTCCTTGTACAGGCTGGTAAAATAGTTTTTGCTGATTCCGATAAAGTCTGCCGCCATGAGGACTGAGAAGCCCGGGTCCGAACATTTCAGCTCCGCAAATGAATTTGCCTTAAATACAATCTGTTCCCCCTTGCCGGCCTGGAGAATCGTGCGGTCCAGTTCTTTAAAACCATCCTCAACCCTCTGACATACGAAACGCTTCAGAGCATCGCAGCTGACGGTATCATAGATCTTCTCCATGCGGAGATTCCTCATAAGGCCGAACGATTCCTCGGGAGCGAACTTCTTTAAGCAGAACTTCATTTTGACAAGAACATCCAGCGCGAAATTCTTTAAGAGGCGGGGTGAGACCAGCCCTCTCCTGGCTGCTGAGAACTGACCGTCTATAAAATCAAGCAGTTTCTCCGGCGTGTTCTCCGCCAGCGCCTCCACGATCAGTCCGTCTAACGGCGCAGTGTCCAGCTCCGTCTCCTGAAATGGATATTCTTCTATCTCATAGGCTCTGCCGTATTTTTCATAAAAACCGTAATTCTCCAGCGTATGGGACCGCGCCAGAAACTCGCACAGACTCCACGAACCTTCTCCCTGTTTCCATAAGTAAAGCTCTGCAGCGTATCCGTGCTCCTGAAAAAATCCGGTTATGGTCTGAACCGCCGCCTCTCCTGGCGCCGAGCCGCCGTATCCCAAATAGAGGGAGGTTCCCGACAGAATAAAAACCGCATTCAGCCCCTGTGTGCCGTCACTTACCGCAGCCAGCTCTGCCGACAGCTCCTTAAGCTTTGCCGCCGGTCCCCCGTCTCCGGAAAATGGGCGCAGAATCAGGCAATATACAGCATTTAATTCTGGCAGGTACTTAAGCGGCGGCATCTGACCATCCGCATTCTGAGAAATGCAGGCGAACACCTGATTCATCTCATCCACGTACGGATTGGAATAGAGATCCAGGGCTCTATCCGGCTGTTTCCTCGCATCCAGCGTCTTTTTAATCTTATCCACCTGCTGGTTTAACATCATACGGCTCACCGGTTTTAACAGAAAATCCTGAACGCCGTAGCGGATTGCCTTCTGTGCATACGAAAAGTCGCTGTATGCGCTGACAATCACGATCTGGACCTCCTGATTCTCTTCCCGGATACAGCGGACACACTCCAGGCCATCCATGAGCGGAAGCTGGATATCCATGAAGATCAAATCGGGCTGGACCTGCTCATACATCTGTAACGCTTCCAGGCCGTCGGCCGCGGTTCCCGCGATCAAAAAACCTTTTTCTTCCCAGGGAACCATCTTTTCAAAGAGCTGATAATTAATCGTCTCGTCATCCACAAAACAAACCTTATACATAATTTCCCCCAATTATACGGTTTCGTATGGGATACGGAGCATAACCTCCGTATACTCCCCCTCTCTGCTGTCAATGGTAATGCCGTACGCCTCGCCATAGGTTATGCGCAGCCGGGAATTCGTGTTGACAATCCCGATTCCCCCGGCATCCGCCTGGCCGTTCATCCGGCTGCGAAGCATGGCCAGAGTCTCGCCGCTCATGCCGCATCCGTTATCCCTCACTGATATCACGATATCGCTGCCGCTTTTCTCAGCGCGGATGGCGATCACGCCTCCCGTCCGGTTCTTAAGCGCGTGCTTAAAACAGTTTTCCACCACCGGCTGAAGTATAAATTTACAGGTCAGGCAGTCAGAAAGCTCCGGATCGCAGATAATCTCATAGGTAAACATAGAAGAAAAGCGCTTTTTATAAAACATGAGATAATCGTCGGTATACGCAAGTTCTTCTCCTAAAGGTACCCGCTCCCTCTTCCGTTCCATCGTGTAGCGCATCATACGGCTGAGCGCCTGGATCATCTCTTCGATCTCTAAATTGTCCGCCAGTACAGCCTTCGCCTGGATGAGCTGGAATACATTATACAGGAAGTGGGGGTTGATCTGATTGGTCAGCGCCTCCAGTTCCGCCTCCTTCTGCTTCAGCTTCGCCACGTAGACGTCATTGATCAAGTCATTCATATGATCCGCCATCTCCTCGAACCGGGTCCGTATGACAGCCAGCTCCTGGGGCGCATGTTCAAAGCCTGCAACAGCCGTGGAGCGGCTTCCGTCGTAGGATATAATTCTCTGAATCAAAGCGTCGAACGGCCGCTTGATCAGGCGGCTGTTATAGGCTGAGACGAGACCTAAGATCATCAGGACCACCGCCATGATCGCTGCCACTACCGCGAGCAGCTGCCCGATGGGACGCGTGACAATGTCCAGGCTGTTCTCCGATACCATCGTCCATCGGTTCGACAGTTTTTTGCCGATATAAACAGACCGGTCCGTCTGCACTATCTCACACTCCCCTGCGGAGAGGCGGTCAAAAGGCGACTCTCCAAGCTGTTCCAGCCCGGTCCGCCCCTCCTTATAGTCCAGGATAATCCGGTTATTCTCGTCAAGAATGACAAAACCGGAATCGGAGATCTGCTCTGCGGAAAAGAAATCCGTCAGTTTATCCAAATCGCACTCCATCATAATATAGCCCAGCAACTGATCCGACTGGCGGACCGGATAGAAAGCCGTTACCGTCTGATATGGCCCCTTATTCTCATACATATGGTCTCTCCCGTGGGGAGACGCATATTTAACAAAGGTATCCCTGGCGGACGCCTCTAAAAACCATTCTGCATTGACGTAATCGTAACCGCTTCGCAGAATATCATTCATGCTGTACACAACGGCAGAATCAGGCTGGATGAAAAGCACATCGGTGATATAATCACTGAACAGATTGATATTGGTCAAAAATGAATCAACACTGCGCACCGCCTGCATCCACTCGGGAGAGTATAGAGCATAATGTCCGCGAAGCAGCCTGACCGCCGGCGTGTATCCTGACAGCGTTACAAATGGCTCCTCCAGGCTCTTCAGCCGGCTGTCCAGCGTATCCGCCACAGTAACCAGCTGTTCCTCTTTACTCCTGAGAATATTTTCTCTCATGTATCTTCCGATAAATATGGTAAACACGATCGTCAACAGAACAATTGCTGAAATAAACACAATAGAAACTCTCGTGACTGTCTGTGTTACAATAGACCGCTGCCTTTTCAATCTCTTCCCCCTGTAACCTGCTGCCCGCAGACACTAAACGATCTTCCCAAGCAGTTTCCCCTTCCTCTCCAGCATCTCATCGATCCTGGAAATATACTGCTCCACATCCTTAACATTTTCCACACGTTCCAGCCGGTTCTCCCGCGGGAATACCACCTTCGTCGTGGTTCCCGCTCCGCAGGCGGCAATCGTCTGTTTTTCTTCCATGATCAGAATGTTATAGATACACGCTTTTCCCGGTCTGGAGTACCCCACATTTTCAAAATTACCGGCCATGTTTTTCTGGCGGTATAAATAGTAGGGCTCCTGTCCCATCTCGCGGGCATAGGCGGCAGTCAAATCGATCATCTCCTGAGTGTTCGTTATCTTTAAGTCTCCGTATTTCTCCTTAAACATGTTAAGTCTGGCCGCGCGTTTGATGGCCAGGGAATGTACGGTGATACTGTCAGGATCAAGTGCTTTGATTTCCTCCATGGTCCGGCGGACGTCTTCCAAATCCTCCTCCGGGAGTCCGATAATCAGATCCATATTGATATTATCGAATCCCATTTCCCGGGCGAGACGGTATTTTTCTTTAACCAGATCCACCGTATGGCGGCGGCCGATTAAATCCAGAGTCTCCTGCTTCATAGTCTGGGGATTGATAGAGATACGGGTAACGCCGTAATCCAGAAGAACCTTTAATTTATCCTCTGTGATACTGTCCGGCCTGCCGGCCTCTACCGTAAATTCCTTCACTTCTGAAAAATCAAACGTGGCCTTTAGCTTCTCCATCACCCGCTCTAAGTGTTCCGCCGACAGCGATGTCGGAGTTCCGCCGCCGAAGTATACGGTATCAAGAGTTCGGCCCGCCATGGTTTCGGCCACATAATCCATTTCCTTAAACAGCGCTGTTAAATATTCGTCCATCCGCTTTTCCCAGCTTTTAATAGGGAATGAGGTAAAGGAACAGTAAAGGCACGTCGTGGGGCAGAACGGGATTCCGACATACAGGCTGTAGCCGTGTTCGTAATCAATGGCAGAAAGCAGCTTCCGCTCCCGTTTTGCTATCTCAATGCTTAAATCGATCTTGGCATCGCTGGCTAAATACGTCTCTTTCATATAAGTACGGATCTCGTCCTCCTGTTTCCCTTCCAGAAGCTTTGTCATGGCTATCTTCGTCGGACGGATTCCAGTCAGTGTCCCCCATGGCAGTTCTTTCTTCGTCTTTTCCGAGAGCAGGCCGTAAAGCATGCGTTTAATCCGGTTTTTAGTCTCAAAACGATTGGAAAAATCCGCCTCCACAGATGCCTTGTTCTACAGTATTTCACCATCTTCCCCATACTCTCTCACGGTCAGGGAATACCGGTTTCCTCCTGTTGTTCCATATACAGAGAAACGGGGCATCTCATCCCCGTCCCTTTCTTCATGAATATATGTCTCTCCCGGGTAAAAAGCCATGAGCAGTTCCCGGATATCCTGCTCGTACGCGTTGTCGTCTAATGTAATTCCTATCATGGTATGTTCGTTCCTATCTATTGTAAAATGCGACCGGATTATGGGTTTTCTCATGTCCGATGGTAGTCGGGTCCCCGTGTCCCGGATAAACCATCGTGTCATCCGGAAGTACGAATAATCGTTCTTTGATCGAACGTATGATATCAGCAGAGCTTCCCGTCGGGAAATCGGTCCGTCCCAGGGATTCCGCAAATAACGTATCACCGGATATCAGAACCTCCTCCTCTTTGATCCACAGGCAGACAGAGCCCTCCGTGTGGCCGGGAGTCTCTATGACCTGCCACTTGAAACCGGCAAGCTCCAGGATATCCCCATCCTTTACCAAATGGTCCGGGCTCAGTGTAACTCCGGTTCCATAGGAGGCGGTCAGGTTAAGCCGTGGATCGCCCAGAAGCTGCGCTTCCTTCTCAGCGGCGTAAACGGTTATCTCCTTAAATGCACGGCGGATCTCCTCCACCGCTAAAATATGATCAAAATGGCCATGGGTCAGCACGACCGCCTCAGGAATAATCCCACACTCCCTGCACGTATTCAGGATATGGGCTCCGTTATCTCCCGGGTCCACGATTACCGCCCTTTTTAAATCTTCCCGGTAAACCAGGTAGCAGTTAGTCCCGACCATACCTACAGTACACGTTCTGATTCTGAAATTGCTCATACGTTTATCCTCTCTCCGCTGGTATTTAAGAAAAGAGAAAACTGCGTTATCCCGCAGTCCTCTCTATATCGATTACGCCTTCAATTTGTCTCAGTTTATCGGTCAGCCGGTTCAGTTCCTCCACGCCATGAATATCGAACGTCATGGTGATGGTCGCCTTTCCCTGCTTACTCGTTCTGGAATTCATGGAGGTGATATCGATCTGCCGCTCCGTGAAAACCTTGGATATATCCACAAACATGCCGATCCGGTTGTTTGCATAGATCTTGATCTCCGTCGAGTAGCGTTCCTTCGTATCGTCGCCCTCCGGTGTCTGCCATTCCGCGTCGATCAAACGGCTCCTTTCATCTTCCGGGAGATTGATGACGTTCACGCAGTCGGTTCTGTGGATGGAGATTCCACGGCCGCGTGTGACAAAGCCTACGATCTCGTCGCCCGGTACCGGACTGCAGCATTTGGAAAAACGGACCGCAAGATCATGGATTCCCTTGACTACGATGCCGCTCTTGCTGTGCTAGTTGACAGGCAGTTTATTACTCATGTCCTCGATATCATTTAAAATCGTGGTATCGGTGACCTCTTTCTTCATCTTTTTCGCCCGTTCATCCACCATCTTGTTGATGACCTGGCCCTCTTTCAGCCCGCCGTGACCGATCGATGCCAGCACGGAATCCCAGTCGCGGAACGCATAGCGTTTCATAACCTTATCCTGATATTCAGGCTTATTAATGTCGGAATAGACGATTCCCTTGGCCTTGCAGTAGCGGTCCACCATCTCCTTGCCCCGGAGAATATTATCCTCCTTGAGCTCGGTCTTGAACCACTGGTTGATCTTATTCTTAGCCTGGGTGCTCTTTACAATATTCAGCCAGTCCCGGCTCGGCCCCTTACAGTTCTGGGAGGTAATGACCTCCACCTGGTCGCCGTTCTGAATGACATAATCAATGTTCACCAGCTTGCCGTTCACCCGCGCTCCAACCATCTTGTTTCCTACCGCGCTGTGGATGGAGTATGCAAAGTCAATGGGTGTGGAACCACTTGGAAGATTCTTGACATCGCCGGATGGAGTGAAACAGTAAACGCTGTCGGAAAACAGGTCCAGATCGCCCTTGACCATGTTTAAAAATTCCTTGTTGTCCGACATGTCTTTCTGCCATTCCAGAATCTGGCGCAGCCAGCTTAACTTCTCCTCTTCCTTGCCTGCAGCCACCTGGCCGCTTCCGCTCTCCTTGTACTTCCAGTGAGCAGCAATACCGTATTCCGCAGTCCTGTGCATCTCATACGTACGGATCTGGATCTCAAACGGCTGTCCGTTGCTCCCGATCAGCGTCGTATGGAGCGACTGGTACATATTGGGCTTCGGCATGGCGATATAATCCTTGAATCGTCCCGGAATCGGCTTATACAGTTCATGGATGACGCCCAGCGCCGCATAACAGTCCTTGACGCTGTCCACAATAATCCTCACGGCAAACAGATCGTAAATCTGGTCGAGAGTCTTATTCTGGTTCACCATCTTTTTGTAGATGCTGAAGAAATGCTTCACTCTTCCGTCTACCTTGGCTACAATGGAAGCCTCCTTTAAATGTTCCTGCACCTCATCCACGATGCTCTTTACAAATGACTCTCTGGCATCTTTCTTTAAGGAAATCTTCTCAGCCAGATCGTAATATACGTCCGGCTGCAAATATTTTAAGGACAAATCATCCAGTTCGATCTTGATTTTGGAAATACCAAGCCGGTGGGCAATGGGCGCGTAGATCTCCATCGTTTCACGGGCTTTTTCCTTTTGCTTCTCCGGCTTCATATACTGGAGCGTTCTCATGTTATGGAGACGGTCCGCCAGTTTAATGATGATGACACGGATATCCTTTGCCATGGCCAGGAACATCTTCCTCAGATTCTCGGCCTGCAGCTCCATCTTATCCATGGACCAGGACAACTGAGTCAGCTTCGTGACGCCGTCGACAAGAAGCGCCACCTCTTCCCCAAACTCTTTTCCCAGCTCATCCAGGGTCATAACCGTGTCTTCCACCACATCATGAAGAATCCCCGCTGCGATCGTCTCCTTATCCATCTCTAAGTCGGCCAGAATAATCGCAACACAAAGAGGGTGAATGATATACGGTTCACCCGACTTTCTCTTCTGCTCCTTATGAAAATTATCAGCGACATGATAGGCCTTTTCGATCATGCTGATATCATCGGAAGGATGGTATCTCCGGATACTGGCGATCAATTCCTGATACAGTACCTCGGGACTGGTAAAATCTGCCGGTGCCTCCAGTTCCTCATCATTAGGCGACTTGATCTCCATCGCACCGTCAACCCTTCCAACTCCCAATGGAGTCTTATTCAGTTTTTCCATGGTTGATTCATCTGCCATATACTGTCACCTTTTCGCAACTTATCGTTTCATTTAAACATAGTTAACATTTATTATAAAATTTTTTGACGAAAAATGCAAATAGTTTTTTATTGCCGCGATCCGGCCCTTCTATCCTACTGTCCCCCAAAACACTTTTTCAACTCCTGCTTCACTTCTTCCCCGGCAAACGCCCCCTCGACCGCATACTCATTCATCTTTCTCAATTCCTCTTCCCGGAATCCCAGTTTCCTCGTGATCAGTTCCGCCTCCCGCTCAAGAGAAGTATCGGATACCGTCATATTATCGGTATTATACGTTACTCTTATGCCCCTGTCGAAAAACTTCTTAAGCGGATGATCTTCTATCCCGGCCACCGCCTTTGTCTGCAAATTGCTCACCACGCACATCTCCAGAGTAATTTTTTCTCTCTCCAGCAGTCTCATACACTCTTCCGACTGAATCGCCGCGCATCCGTGTCCGATTCTTTTTGCACCAAAGGCCACAGCCCTGACTACGTTCTCATAGTCCCCGCACTCTCCGGCATGAATCGTAAACGGCACTCCGGCCTGGTACACCCGCTTAAACATTCCTTCAAAATGCGCCATCGGAACGAAGCCTTCCGGTCCGGCAATATCTGCTCCCACCACGCCGTTTACAGCCTTTTCTTTACAAAACGTCTTCGCCAGCTCCATGGTCTCCTCATTCTCTGCATCGCTGCCGTTTACCATGGCACAAAGCAGGACTCCTGCGTAAATGCCAGTCTCCTTACAGCCTGTCCTCACTCCTTTTACAACGGCTTCCACTGCCTGCCCCTGCGTCAGCCCCTTCTGTTTATGGAGCTGCGGCGCAAATCGAATCTCTGCATATACCAGTCCCTGCCCGGCCAGCCGCTTTACCAGATCACAGGCCGCATACTCCAGGGCTTCTTCCGTCTGAAGCAGAATCCCCGGCAAATCAAAGCATTTTAAATAATCCGGCAGGCTTTCACAGTTTTCTCCTACCGACAGCAATTCCTTTACATTCTTCCCGCCAAAATCATACCCAATTCTATCTGCCAGCGTCTTCACCACATCGATGGACAGCGAACCATCGAGATGCAGGTGTAAATCCGTTTCCGGTCTTCCCATAATCAATCCCTCGTTTCTGCAAAATGATAGAACCAGTATACCATAATCATAAAATTGATGAAAGAGCGTTTCCGGATATTTGTTCCTGTTCATTTCCCGTCTGGAACACGCAGTCCGGTCTGGCTCTGCCGGTTCCAGACGGGAAATGAACAGGAACGGTTGTATTTTTTCTAAAAAAGCATTATGATTAGAATCAGGATACGGACCTCCGCGGCAGATCAATCATACATAAAAAGGAGTTTCATGAAAAACAAAAAAGAAAACAGCAAAACAGGAAATTCCCGTTCTCTGGACCCGTCTTTTATCTGGAAAGATGCGGCAGGACTCATTACAGGAGATCTGGGAAAATCGGTGGGAAGTGAACGCATTTACATCCATTTGGACACCATTCCTCCCGGTGCTTTCAGCACAACGTACCACAGTCATTCCTGTCAGGAAGAATTCTTCTATATTATGTCAGGAACCGGGACGCTCCGCCTCAATGACGAGACTTATCCGGTGGGACCGGATGACTTTCTCGCCAAACCTGCAGGCAGAAACATCGCCCATTCCTTCTACAATTCCGGCGAGGAAAATTTGTGCATTCTCGACATCGGAACCGTGGATCCCGAGGACACCTGCTACTATCCGGACGAGCAGATCTATCTGCACAAATCCAACGGAGAAAGACGGATTTACCGTGCAGACGCCACGGAAAGCGACTGGTCCTCCGCCCCCAACCAGCCACACAGGCAAAAGAAAGGAGAGTAACAATTATGGATACTATGAACGCAATCCGCAGCCGCAAGAGCTTTCGCGGCCCGTTTACAGACGCTCCCGTCTCCCGGGAAGATTTAACGGAGCTTCTGGAGGCAGGGTACTCAGCACCCTCCGGCTGCAACTTACAAACTACGAAACTGATCGGTGTCGATGATCCGGAGCTGCTGGCCGGACTTGCCGAAATATACAACCACGAATGGGCAAAGGGAGCCACCGCCGCCATTCTTCTGATCGGCAGCTTCACCATGTCACCCAGCGGAGTCTCCTACCACGTTCATGACTACTGTGCCGCTGCTGAAAATATCTATCTTGCGGCGGCCGACAAGGGCCTTGGAACCGTATGGATCGAAGGTCAGATCCGCGGAGAGAGGGCAGAAAAGATGGGCAGACTGCTGGGAGTACCGGAAGATCAGACCGTCTATGTCTACATGCCGGTCGGCTATCCTGCAACCCCCGGCCCCCAGGCAAAGAAAAAGCCATTTGAAGAACGAGCCTGGTTTAACAGATATGGAGGAACCGGATCATGCAGTTCACCGGAATCATAAAAAAAGCAGGCGTTCTCCCGCTTCTTGCCCTCACACTTGCCCTGGGCCTGACCGCCTGTTCGAAAGCGCCGGCGCAGGCGGCTGAGTCTGTGTCTCAGTCTTCCGTACAGCAGACAGCTGAGTCCGCTTCCCAGCCTGACCCACAGCAGACGGCTGAGCCCGCCGCTCAGCCAACCGCACAACAGGCGGCTGAATCCGGGGATGTACAGCCACAGGCCGGTCAGATCTACTTATACGGCGAGCAGCATGCCGATGAAAAAATTCTGAACAGGGAAGTCGAGATATGGAATGACCACTATCACAATCATAATATGAGACATTTGTTCGTGGAACTGCCATACTACACCGCGGAATATCTAAATCTCTGGATGAAGTCAGACAGCGACGAGATCCTCAACGCCCTCTATGACGACTGGGAGGGCTCAGCCGCGCATAATCCATATATCAAGCCGTTCTATCAGGCGATTAAAAGCCAGTGCCCCGAGACCGTGTTCCACGGAACCGACGTGGGACACCAGTATTTTTCAACCGGAGAGCGCTATTTGGAATATTTAAAGGAAAATGGGCTGGAAGACTCTGAGCAGTACCGTATTTCTCAAGAGATCATCGAACAGGCAAATTATTATTACGACCATTCAGACAATGTCTACCGCGAAAACATGATGGTTGAGAACTTTATCCGGGAATACGACAAATTAGACGGGGAAGCTATTATGGGCATCTACGGAGGCGCCCATACCAATCCGGAAGCCCTGGACAGCACCGGCACAATTCCCTGCATGGCAAACCAGTTAAAGGAACATTACGGTGATGTCATTCATTCAGAAGACTTAATCCTGGCGACAAAGGACAGCACCCCTGTCAGAACTGACAGACTCACGGTCAATGGAAAAGAGTATGAGGCCGCCTATTTCGGGAAACAGGATATGACAGGCTTTCAGGATTACTCATTCCGTGAGTTCTGGCGCCTGGAACATGCCTACGACGATTTTAAGGACTGTGAACTGACCAGTGATAATCTTCCTTATAGCAATTACCCCATGCGGATTGAAACCGGCCAGGTCTTCGTCATAGACTATACCAAAACGGATGGTTCTGTCACAAGACTGTATTACCGTTCTGACGGGGACCAGTGGAACGGTTCTCCGTCCACAAGCGGCTTCTCCGTTCCGTAATCTCCCCGGTGAGAAACAACAGCCCGCACATTCATCATACGGGTCATCATCGTATTGAAAAGGGAGCGCCGGAAAGCAAACTACTTTATTTGCTTTCCGGCGCTCCCTTTTTGCTTACCGCACAGTCTGGCCCAGTCATTTCCCCGCATGTTCCTGCGGCAGCGGACTGTTGGTTTTCATATATTCATCCATGGCTTCTGCCACCACCCTGGAGTAAGCAGCCGCCTCCACCACGGTCCGTGCTCCCAACACCACATCGCCGGAGGCGAATATTCCCGGTATCGTCGTCTGTCCCCTCTCATCAGTCATCAGAAGACCATTTTTCGATGCCTTCAGCCCTTCTGTCGTATTGACCAGCTTGCTTTTCGGTCCCTGGCTGATAGAAATGATCGTGGAGTCCGCGTAAACCTGCTCCGTCGTCTCCTCAACTCCGGTCTGACGGCCTTCCGCATCGTAGAGGATGGTTTCAAACACCGGACCGTCGTCTGTGATCTCCACAATCTGCTTTCCAAACTCGAACGCCGCGCCATCCAGTCTGGCATAAGCGGTTTCATGTTCACTGGCATTGCTCACAAGCCCTCTCGCATAGAGCGTTACCTCACGGGCACCGTGACGGATCACGGTACGGGCCACGTCCATGGCCGAATTCCCCATGCCGATGACTGCAACCCGCTCTCCCAAGTCGTAGGCATCCGGATTCGCCAGATAGTCGATGGCATAGTGTACATTTCCCAGAGACTCTCCCTTTACGCCCAGTGTCTTCGGTCTCCAGACGCCTGTTCCGATAAAAATACTTTCGTACCCGTCCCGGAACAGGTCTTTAATTTCCAGTGCCGTGCCGATGGCCGTGTTGGGCCTGATCTTTACGCCGATCTCCAGAAGCTTCTTTTTATAGCGGTCCAGAATTGTCTTCGGCAGGCGGAACGCAGGGATTCCATACTGCAGTACGCCTCCGATTTTATCCTTTGAATCGAAGATGGTAACGCTGTAACCCTTTTTCGTCAGCAGAATGGCGATGGTAATTCCAGCCGGTCCAGCGCCGATAACCGCAACCTTCTTTCCATTTTTCGGCTGACATTCGATCTTCATTTTATCAAAAATCGTATCGGATACATAGTTTTCAATGCTGCTGATGTGAACCGGCTGCCCTTTTCTGCCGAGTATGCAGTGACCCTCGCACTGATTCTCGTGATTGCAGACCAGTGAGCAGACTAAGGACATGGGATTATTGGCAAATACCATATCTCCCGCCCGGTTTAAATCACCTTCCTTAAACGCTTCGATCATCTTCGGAATCGGTGTGTGAATCGGGCACCCCTGCTGGCACAACGGCTTCTTGCAGTTTAAACATCTGTTAGCTTCATCAATTACATGGACAGCCATGATAATCCCTTCCTTTCGCTATTTGGAACATTACTGTATTTTGTATACAATTATTTTTGTCCTCATCATAGCACAAAGGAAACCAGGAATCAATATTCCGTCCTCATGTATGTAAAAAAATAAAATGGATCAGCCTTTCTTATCTCCCCAGATTACAGCCACTACGGCACAGAGAATTCCGCCGATGGGGTAGACGATCCATGCGCTCCGGAACATATCCCAGACCAGTCCGAAATAAAGGAAGACTGCGGTAGCCAGAAGCATGATGACGCCGGACGCCTTTCCCACGATCGCATTCCCCTTCTCTCTGCTCCCGTCATGGCGTTTATTATATTCCTCCACCTCGTACTTTTCCTTCTGAAGTCCAAAATACACAAACATGCCCACCGCAACGGTGACACAGACCAGGAAAAATCCGCCGGAAAGCTGCTCCTTTAATGGAAAGCTCATGGAATCCACTGCGATATTCACACAGATTCCAAACAAAATCAGGCATACAGCGGCAGCAATGGCAATACCAAATCTTCTGGTAAAACCGGATCGCTCTTCTTCCGAATAGAAATCCTGAATATGAGGATATTTTTTTTCGAAGGCTTCTTTATTAATGCCGCTTACAATCATCACTGCCACAGCCACGCCTGCCGCTGCGATCAGAAAGACTGCCAGAATATCCTCATGAACGAGCCCATCCAGAAACGCCATCAGCGTGACCGCTGCCAGAATCAGAGTTATGCTGCCTGTGATTCGACAGGAGAATCCGTTCATAAAGCGGTCGTATCCCGCCGCATCCGCCTGGTCCTCCAGCGTTAAATCTCCCTTGACCAGGGAGTCCATGTCGCAGTGAAACATATCACAGATGATTAACAGCTTCTCCATCTCCGGATAGGATTGTCCCGACTCCCATTTGGAAACCGCCTGCCGCGACACCTCCAGCTGCTCTGCCAGTTGTTCCTGCGTCATATTATTTCTTTTTCTCAACACTTGTAAATTATCAGAAAAACTCATACATACTTCCTCCTGTAGGATATATTTTATGGTTTTATTCTACAGTTGCACAGGCGCTACTTCCACCAACCTGGTGTAGCATTCCGTTTTTTTCACGCTACCTGCGGTTGCATCCCTTATTTTACGCGGTTTTCCATAACATTGGCTGGCCGAATCATAAGTCTTCCCCATTCACCTGCGGCATCGTGTAATCGCACAAAAGCCGGCCGCATGGTCTGACTTTGGGCAGACTGAAACCTGCGGCCGGCCTCCGTAAGGATAGCCATTCCCTTATCGTCTGAAGATTGTCTCTCCTGATTTTATCGTTTCAAGAACTTTTATTTCTCTGATCCCTTCTTTCGGAACCGTGAGGGGATTTCTTTCCAGCACTGCAAAATCCGCTGTCTTCCCAACCTCAATACTTCCCTTTTTATCCTCTTCAAAGATCTGATACGCTCCGTTCAGCGTCACGGCTTTCAGCGCCTCCATCACGGTGATGGTCTGCTCCTGTCCCAGCACACGGCCGTTTTCCGTCTTCCGGTTTACGGCATTGTGTACAGCGCCCATCACGTCGGGCGGAGCTACCGGGCTGTCCTGGTGAAGCGTAAAGGAAACCCCATGCTTCAGGGCCGAACGGGCCGGGCTGATGCGCTCTGCCCTCTCCGGTCCCAGCACAGACTCGTAATGGTAGTCTCCCCAGTAATACACATGGTCCAGGAAAAAGCTGGCCACCATGCCGATCTCCTTCATCCGTGCCAGCTGGTCCTCCCGGACGGTCTGGCAGTGGATGACCACCGGGCGCAGATCCCTGTCACTCCCTGTCTCCTCCAGTACCGACTGATAGCATCGGATCATCTGCTCAATCGCTTCATCCCCGTTGGCATGCACATTGATCTGCCAGCGGTTCTTTACGCAGGTACGCATCATGTCCATTACGTACGCTTCCGACTGCACCGGAAAGCCCCGGTAATCCGGCTGTTCACCGTCCGGAACCACGTAGTACGGTTCCGACAGCCAGGCCGTCTTCCCCTGAGGAGATCCGTCCAGAAACAGCTTTACTCCAGCGGGACGGAGATGGTGCTCATAGCCCTTTGCCGCAAGCGCTTCCGGCCCCGGTCCTGTCAGCAGCTGATCCGCCAGCTCCGGTGCGAGATACATGACCACATCGTTTTTTAGAAGTCCCATGGCAGCGGCACCTTTTAAGAGCTGGTACTGCCCTTCCGGAACCTTTCCGTCGTGAACGGTAGTCAGGCCGTAGGAAGCGTACAGCTTTGAGGCATCACCTACCGCTTTCACCACATCCTCGGGAGCCGGCCCCTGCATTTCCCCGTTTTTCCCGAGAAACGCCTATTCCTTCAAAAGCCCTGCAGGCTCCACCACACCGCCCTGCGGGACTTTAAAATGTTCTCCTGTGTACCCTAAAAGCTCCATCCCCTTCGTGTTCACCACGCATAAATGGCCGGAAATATGAGCCGCCGCGACGGGAATTTCCGTACTCACGCGGTCTAAATCCTCCTTTGTGGGATGGGTGCCTTCCGGGAATACGCTGTTGTCATATCCCATTCCCATCAGCCACTGGCCGGGCCTCAGCGAATGCGTCTCCAGAAATTCCTTCAGCTCCCGCACAACGTCCTCCACGCTGTTGCAGGGACCGAGGGGCGACGGTTTTAAGTTGGCGACCAGCAGCTGGTATGCCACTGCGCTCAAATGAGAATGCCCGTCAATAAAGCCCGGAAGAACCGTGTGGCCCTCCATATCCCGGAGCTTGCCGTCCGGAGCCAGTCTTCTCATCTCCTCCAGCGTACCGGTTCCGCCGATCACACCGTCCCGGATCAGCACTGCCTCGGGTTCCGGCCGGTTCTCAGCCATTGTCAGAAATGTTCCATGGTACAGGATTTTATCCATTCTCTACACCTCAATCCTTTAGTTTCCCTCGTAGGCAATCAGAGATTCCACATCGTACCCTTTTAATTTTTCTCTTCCGTTCAAGCCCTTTAATTCCATGATAAAGCAGATCTTTACCACTTCTCCGCCCATCTCCTTCACAAGCCTGATGATGGCCTCGATCGTTCCGCCTGTAGCGATTAAATCATCAATGATAACGACCTTCTGGCCCGGCTGAATGGAATCCCTGTGCATTTCAATGGTGGCCTGGCCGTATTCCAGTTCATAATCAGCGGAAATGACCTCTCTCGGAAGCTTACCCTTCTTTCTCACCGGAACAAATCCCTTATGCTCCGCGTAAGCAACCGGAACGCCGAAGATAAACCCTCTCGACTCCGGCCCGACTACCACATCGTAATCCACATCCTTTAACATCCCGCGCACGCCATCAACCGCCAGAGACAGCCCGTCCGCATCCTGAAGAATGGTCGTGACATCACGGAAAATAATGCCCGGCTCCGGAAAATCGGGGATACTTGTTACGTAATCTTCTAATTTTTTCATACCTTTTTACCTCGTCTTTATAGTTTGTAATTTTATTTTTTTCATACATCATAAAGTATTGGCTTTCAGCCAAACACAAAAAACAGCCGGAAACCTCGAGCAGTTTCCGGCAGCGTTCCGAATCTTCTTTGCTCTTTTCGGCCCTTCCATTATAACACAGGCATGCAAAGAAATCAGTCTGTTTTTTCTTTTGTTTTACTTTTTCCTCTGTAACGGTTACAGAAGCAGTCTTCCCTGCTCGTCTGCCTTCATTGGCAGAGCAATCATTAAGTCAATCAGTGTCATTGCAAACGGAATTCCAGTCCAGCAAAACAGCAGATAGATAACACCCAGGGCATACTGCTTCGTATAAAACCGATGACCGCCGGCCCACCCCAGACACAGGGCCAAAAGGAGATATTTTTTTCGGAATACGGGCACCGGCTGTCTGGTTCCGGCATGATTGGCGATAAAGTCACCGACCCGGACCCACCATCTCGGCTTATCCTCAATTCCGTACTCCTTTTTCAGAGCGGCCATCTCCTCTTCCAGAGCAATCATCTTTTTGGGATCCACGTAATCCGGATCGTCCTGTTTTCTTCTTTTTCCCATTATTTTACCTCCTGCCGCCGAAAGCCGCTTCATTCCGCCTTACTCCCTGATCAGTCTTTGCCCGCTTAATCCAGTAAAAACCAGTCGGAATACCCCATTTTCTCAAGGTTCTCTTTGCTGATTCTCAGGCTCTCAAACGGATCTCTTCCATAGGTTGTATCCTGTTCAATCAGGAAATACTCACTGCCTCCCGCAAAACCGGCTTCGATGCACTCCTTAACCGGAAGCGTTCCCTCACCGATTTCCGCAAACTCAACAATATCGGTAAAGGCAGCCATAAACGTTTTCGGATCAAACGCTCCTTCCGGCATTTTAAGCTGCCCGATGCGGTAATCCTTCAGATGAAGCAGCCGGATTCTTCCGTCATATTTCCGGATAAATTCCACCGGATTTTCTCCGCCGCGGTGAATCCAGTGGATATCCAGCTCAAATCCCATATTCCTGGTATTGTTTTTAATAATGTCCAGCAGGTATTCCCCATCGTATTTTACAAACTCCACATGGTGGTTATGATAGTATAAATCTATGCCATGCTCTTTTAATCTTCCGGCCATTTCATCTGCGCGTTTCACAAAATCCAGAGCCTTCTCACGGCTTCCCATGCAGGTCATCGGGAGCATGCCGATCCGCAGCATATCGCAGTTTAAAGTCTTGCAGTCCGCCACGATCTTATCAAAATCCGTCGTTAAGTATTCTCCCGGCATGCCCGGCATCATCGGCTCTACGGCAGCACTTAAAGCGGCAATCTTTATGCCGAATTCCTCACAGGCCTTCTTCATTCCAGCCACATTCTCTTCCGTCATGGGAATCTGGGAAACCTCCACACAGTGGTATCCCAGCTCCGCACAGGCTTTTAAGGTGCCGTAGGCCCCAAGCTCTGCAATCTTATCTTTAATGGTACTCATCTGAATACCAATTAACCCTTTTTTCATGTGATATCCCCTTTCTAAAATTACAAGATGGATTTGTAAGAACCGCTCTTACCGGACTCTAAGATAGCATCAATCAGGCGGATGCTCATCTTCGCATCCTTCACCCTGATATACTCCCCTTCTCCCATTTCCAGCACTCTGTAAAATCTGTCTATTAATTTTCCATGACTGGCGCCGTAATAGAAGTGGGTTCCCGGAAATTTCCGGTCCTCAGCCAGCTTCTTTCTCCCGCCCTCCGGCAGGATCTGATACAGAATATTTTCTTCAATCCGGAACTCGCCGCGTTCCAGCTGGATGGCGATCTGAACCGCTTCATTCTTATAATTGGCATTGGTGGCAAAGAACAGCCCTTGGGCGCCGCTTACGTAATCCAGCCGTGCAGTCACCGTATCTTCCACCTCAATGCCGTAATCCAGGATCTGGCTTACGGAGGCGTTCAGGCCTTTGATATCTCCGCCCAGATAGTACAGAAGATCAAGTGTGTGGACCGACTGATTGATCATACAGCCGCCTCCCGCCGTATCCCATCTTCCTCTCCAGGGCTTCGCGCTGTAATACTCAGCCGGACGGTACCAGGGAACGATTCCCCTCGTTCCCACCACCTGACCGTATTCGCCGCTCTCTATGATCTCTTTCAGCAGCTCTACGCTTTCATTGAGGCGGTTCTGCAGACAGATTCCGATTCGAATCTCCGGATGGGCTTCTTCCAGCCGGACAAACAGCTCTGCTTCCTCGGAATTCAAGGCAACCGGCTTTTCGCAGAAGACGTTGCACCCCATCTCCGCCAGTTCTTTTGTCACCGGATAATGCATGTAATGGGGCAGGCATACATGGACACAGTCCGGTTTTTCTTTCTCCGCCATCTCACGATAATCCGTATAAAAGGCGGCCCCCTCCGGCGCTGTTTCCTTCAGCTCCGGATTGGTATCGCATACCGCGCACAGAGTGATATCCGGATTTGCCTCTATGACTGGTATATGGATCTTTGAAATATCTCCCAATCCAATTACTGCAGCCTTTTTCATCTTTCTTCCTCCATTTCTGCGAAAGCGCGCCGGCTGTCAAACCGGCGCCTTTCAACTAACGGGTTGGAAATTTGCCTTCTGCGGCAATCTTCCTGTTCAGCTCTTCCAGATACAGGTCTTCATCGACCGGCATATCCACTTCCCTGCCCAGCCAGCTGGAAAGCAGGGTAGCATTGGCTAAGTTTACACCATTGATGCCGTCGGAGCCCGGTGCCAGCAGAGGAGTCCCCTCCACCATATGGCATGCAAAGTTCTCCATGACAGTCATGTGCTGTACGCCCCAGCCATCTGTATTCTCAAAGGTTTCCACAGTGTACAGGCCGCCGTCTGCTCCTGCAGCATTCCCCTGTGTCAATTTTACCAGTTCCATCATGGACATCGTGCGGTTTAACTCGTCTTCATTTTTTTTCAGACGATAAACCGTCGCTGTCCGGCTGTCCTCCACGACAATCTTTCCACCGTCCAAGTCGATCTCCAGACGGTCTGTACCGATGGGATCATGGGTACAGGTGACAAAGCTTCCCGTAGCTCCGTTGGGATACTCGGTAACGATAGTGACATCATTCTCAACAATAATGTCTCTGTGATCCCCATAGATGCACTTTGCGTATACCCTGTTCGGTACGCCGCAGATCCACTGCCACAGATCCAGCTGATGAGGCGCCTGGTTTACCAGGACGCCGCCACCCTCTCCTCCCCAGGTTGCGCGCCAGTCACTCTGACGGTAATAGCTGTCCGGACGCCACCAGGAATTGATGATCCAGTTGGAACGGCGGATCTGGCCCAGTTCACCGGACTCCACAATCGCCTTCACACGCTGATACAGCTTGTTCGTACGCTGATTAAACATGATGCCGAAGGGAACCTCCGGATGAGCCGCCGCACACTCATTCATCTCACGAACCGACTTGGCGTATACGCCTGCCGGTTTTTCAACGAGAACAGCCACTCCCCTCTCCAGACAGTAAATCGCAATCTCTGTGTGCAGATAGTGAGGAACGGTCGTCACCACCGCATCAACCGTGCCGGAATTCACAAGATCCTTCCAGTCTTTAAAAAATGGCGTCTCCGGATATTTTTCTTTACACATGGCTTCCTTCGCAGGGTCTGTATCACACAGCGCACCGAGCGCGCAGTGAGGAGGGCACTCCGGTGCGGGCATACCCGGAAAACCGCCTCTGCCCGTTAAAAATCCGGCGTATGCACCGCCCTGAGCTCCGATACCAATCAGTCCAAATCTTACCTTATTCATATGCAGCAACCTCTCTTTCTTTAATCCTGTCTCTCTATGGAATTCAATATTTCTTTCAGCGCATGATACTGCATCGAGTACCCTTCGGCACCATCCTTTGCCTTGTTCTCTTTGATTACGCTCTCGGCATCAGAGACCTCTAATGACTGCAGCGCGTCAAACAGTACCAGATGGGGCTCCAGTGTTAAAAATCCTTCATACCCCTCTTCTCTGATCGCTCTCGTCAGAATTTCTTTGATTTTTCCTTCGCCTGTTCCGCAAAGCACATTTTCTTTATCCGATGCAACGGCATCCTTGATGTGGATATAAACCACCTGGTCACGGAGAAGCTCCCAACATTCCATGGTATCCTCTCCACACTGTACGAAGTTGGCAAAATCAAACACTGCCTTAAAATGATCGCTTCCCAGTGCATCCAGAATCACCCTGCAGCGCTCCTTCCGGTCTCCATAGATATCCTTTTCATTCTCATGAATCAGGACAATGTCGTGCGCTTTCGCTATGGCGTCAAACTTTGCAAGCTTTTCAATCACCTTCTCACGGTAATCCTCCGGGTCTTTTCCTTCCGGAATATAAAAGCTGAACATCCGGATATAACGGCAGTCCAGTACCTTCGCAATCCTGCACAGTTCCTCCAGCTGGATCAGCTGGTTTGCAAACCCTTCCTCGTCATCAATCCCAACCTTACCGATGGGAGATCCCAGGGAAGAGACCCTGATGCCCGCGGCCTGCAGTCCCGGAAGCAGCTTCTCCTCCGCCTCTTTTGCCGTATATTCCGCAATCCCTTTCCCGTCAGCGCTGCGGAGGGAGATATACTTCATCCCCAGTTCTGAAACTACTTTTAACTGTTCATCAAAATCAGCGCTGATTTCATCGGAAAACCCGGAAATCATAATTTTTTCCATCTGAGCAGCCTCCAATCCTACGCCTGCTGGGCCTGCGCTTTAATTTCTGCTATCTTTTCCTGAATTTCTTCCATCTTCTCTCTTGTCAGAGGATAGAACTTCATGGCGATCAGATTACAGATCAGACCGAACAGGATCAGACCGAAGAAGCAGAACAGGCCGATAAACTTAAGCTGCGGACTGTATGGAGTATCTACGCCGGGAAGAGTCTCTTTAAATCCGATCATGGCACACATAACGCCTACGATACTTGCTGCCAGAGAGGAGATCAGCTTGTCAACAAAGCTGAACAGAGTTCCCATCAGGCCCGGAACGTATTTGCCGGAGCGGTAGACCTCATAGTCGGCACAGTCTGCGGTCATCGGAATAACGATGTTGCCGGATACTCCCATACAGCCCTGTCCGAGAATATACAGTGCCAGGAATGCCAGAGTAAAGAAGTTCCAGCCTGCGAAACCGGCGATCCCCGGGAAGGACAGCTGAGTCGGATCTCCCACGGCAAACAGGACAATACTCAAAGCGGTAAAGATAAGGCCGCCCCATGTACCAAACAGCATGGCTTTTCTCTGTCCCAGGCGTGTTGCAATCCAGCCTACGCCAAAGAACAGGATCAGCATGTTCGGAACTGAAGTGTAACCGGCCACAGCACCAGACAGCGCATAGTTGCCGCAGATGATTGCGTACAGAATAACGCCGATGGTGGAATTGCTTCTGACAGAGGACGCCAGTTTATCTGTGGATGCAGCTACTACCAGCATCTGAATCGCCCGGTTATTCTTTAAAACCTCCCAGTAATCCTTAAATCCAATCTTAATTACCTTACCTGTACCAAAGTATTCCAGACGGTCCTTACT
>X236_Pygmy_Slow_Loris__coassemble_896_pt1 | contig 21394 bp, 21 predicted proteins | sample X236_Pygmy_Slow_Loris__metabat2_high_PE_002 | metagenome-assembled genome bin X236_Pygmy_Slow_Loris
GAATCGGACTTTCAGCGGTGTTTTATTTTGTTTGACTGTCAAAGACGGGATTATAGCACGTTCAGAATTGAGTTACAACAAAAATCTTCGTTAAGTTTAATTGCTCAGCTGCAGAAGCTTCTGCTTTAACTCGCCTTCCATACGGGCCAGCTCTGTCTCCGCCTCTCTTCTCTTCTGACGTCCTTCCGTCTGAATCCGGACCACCTCATCCAGAGTGGTGATCAGGGATTCATTGGTAATCTTAAGGGTCTCCATATCCACGATACCCCGTTCTGATTCCTTAGCCGTCTCAATGGTAGCCGTCTTTAAGACCTCTGCATTCTTTCTTAAAAGTTCGTTCGTCATGTCGGTGACTTCCCGCTGAGCCCTAGCAGCCTGCTCGGAATGGTTAATTCCGATGGCCAGTACCATCTGACTTTTCCAGAGTGGAATCGTGTTGACGATGGTCGACTGAATCTTTTCCGACATCAGAGTATCATTATTCTGTACCAGACGAATCTGGGGAGCCATCTGAATGGAAATCATACGGGTCAGTTCCAGATCGTGAATCTTCTTCTCAAACCGGTTGCAGAGCGAAGCCATATCATTGACTGCCTGTGCATCCTCCGGAAGGCCGGTCTTGTGAGCCTTGTCCATAAGGGCCGGGAGCATGGTTCCTCTCACCTCATTCAGCTTCTTCTTGCCTGCCAGAATATACATGCTCAGTTCCTTAAAGTAAGTGGTATTTAAATCGTACATCTTGTCCAGCAGGGCAATATCCTTTAAAAGCTGAATCTGATGGTTCTCCAGAATCTTGCAGATCTGGTTCACATTCACCTCAGCCTTATTGTACTTGGCTTTCATGCTCTCCAGCTTGTTTGAACTCTTCTTAAAGAAGCCGAAAAATCCCTTGTCTTCCTCTTCCGCTTCGAAGCTTCTAAGTTCAGTTACCACGCTGCTTAACATCTCTCCGATTTCACCTAAATCCTTTGTCTTAACGTTATCCAGCGCCGCCTCAGAGAAATCAGCGATCTTTTTCTGAGCCCCTGCTCCATACTGAAGGACGAGGTTGGAATCCGTCAGATCAATCCTTGCAGCGAAATCATCAATCATCTTTCGCTCCTCCGGCGTCAGCTCCGCTTCGGGTATGGATTCTGCTAAGTTTTCTTCCTCCACCTCTGCAGGCACTGCATGGGCGCCCTCCACCGGCAGTTCCGTAGTGCTGAACGGGTCCAGGGTCAGCACTGGTGCCTCATTTATCATCGTTTCGATGTCTTTACTCATGATTCTTCCCTCCTGTTAAGTCGCTTTTACTAAAATCGCTTTCCGCGAATCCATCTTTTTTCAGCATCGTCTGAAGCACGGACGCATCAGTGGTAATGTCGATGGCAGCATCCTGATATAAATCATCCAGAAGACGTTCGAATGCCAGATTGATCGTATCCAGCGTTTCTTCTATCTCATGCTTCGCTGAGACAATATTATCGCCCTCTATCTCAATTCTGTCGAAATCGCGGTACGCTGTTACCAGTTTTACCGTTGTGGGAAGATAATAGTCCATAAAGCGCTCCATCTCCTCCATCTGGTCCGGCTGACGCTCCACCGTCTCAAAAATTCTTCTGATGACAGTCTCCAGCCTGGAGATTTTCCCGGAAATCGCCTCTCCCGGTATCGCATCGTTGGCTTCCCGCAGAATCCTTAAATACTCCCCGCCCTGAGCCATCATCTCTTTCAGGCCTTCCGGAAGCTTTTTCTCATCCTCTTCCGCCTTTTTCCTCTCTTCCGGAGCCGATGCACCCTTCTTCTGTTTCTTTTCCGTTTCAGCTAAAAGGGCCATCTCCTTCTCTCTCTGTTTTAAGGACTTCTGAGCACTTAAATACTGCTTATACGTCTCCTCATTCAACATCAGACAGGTCTTCTGTTCGTCGATATGGGCTTCCGGCAGAATCCCCTTTTCGATCATCTTCTGTAAATCCCGGACAACGTATCTTCTCGTCTTTCCAATGCTGCGCGCCAGCTCCTCGATATCACAGTATAGCCTGCTGCCGGCCTGCTTTAAGTAGAGCCCGGCCCGTTTTAACCGGCCTCTTGTGGAGATGCCGATCCCCAGCATGGTCCCGAACACGCAGCCCAGCACCAGAAGAAGCCCAGACGATCCCAGCACAGCCCCCCACAGCGGTTTTACCACAAGCGCAAGAATCCATGTGACCAGAAACAGGATTCCGACTACGCCAAGCCCAATCCCGCCAAACACGGTAAACAGAATTCCCGAAATACGCCCCGGCTGATTCATTCTTATGGCAGCCGGGCTGGGAGCCATCTTCCTGACACGGTACGCGGTTCCGTTTTCTCCCGCCGTCTCGCTGGTCTGAAAGGCACGGTACCCCGGCCGTTCTGTCCGGCGGCTGGCGTTCTCCGTCGTGTACCGGCGGTTCTCACAGCCTGTCCGCCCTCTCTCTCCGGTACTGCCGCTGTCATTCGCTGCCCCTGGCCGTCTTTCTGCGCCTGCCTCTGTCTGGAATGTGTTTCGCGCATCTTCGGTTTTATCACCGGCGCCGGTACCGGGACCTTTCCATCCGGCGTTCCCGGAGTCCATTCTTCTGGCCGCATCCATCCCTTTCATCATCTGGTTCCTGGCCTCATCGAGCGCAAAATTCACCGTATCTGAAATCGTTCTGTTTAATTGTTTAAAATCCATGGAATCTATGGCATCCTGCACGGAATCCCTGATCTGATCCCCTAAATTTGAAAAGTCTTTATGATCCATAAACAATGGCCTTTCTTCATATTCAGTCAACATTCGCATCCTTCATAGCACTACCTATCATATCATGAATCCAGCACGTTTACAATTTAAAATCAGCCCGGTTCCGGAAAAACAAAAAAGCCCGCGCCCAAGTGGAAAGGAACTGATGTTATCTTCCTCTCCCCCTGAGCGCAGGCCTCATCGGCACTGTTCCACCGGTCACATTCCCTTACAGAACATGCCCCTGCTGCTTCATCACTTCGATTACCTGATCCACGTACTTCTCACACGTTTCCAAATCAGCCGCCTCAACCATAACGCGGACCACCGGTTCCGTACCGGACCGGCGAAGCAGGATTCTTCCGCTGTCACCGAGATCTTCCGTCACTCTGGAAACCTCTGCCTTCACCACGGCGTCATCCTGAGCCGCCGCCTTATCTTTTACACGGACATTTTTAAGTACCTGCGGATATATCTCAATCTCGGAAGCCAGCTTCGCAAGACTCTCCTTCTTCTCCAGCATCACTTCCATCACCTTGAGGGAAGTTAAAATACCATCGCCAGTGGTGGCATGCTTGCTGAATATGATATGGCCGGACTGCTCGCCGCCGAGACAGTTTCCATAAGTCACCATGTTCTCATAAACATACTTATCGCCGACCGCGGTCTTTTCGTAGCCGATTCCCTCGCGGTCCAGCGCCTTATACAAACCGAAATTGGACATGATGGTGGTAACCACCTTGTTATTCTTTAACGCACCCTGCTCTTTCATGTATTTGCCGCAGATAAACATGATCACATCGCCGTCGACGACATTGCCGTTCTCATCCACCGCAATACAGCGGTCTGCATCGCCGTCGTAGGCAAATCCCACATCGGCTCCAATCTCCTTCACATATTCCTGCAGCATCTCAATATGGGTAGATCCGCATTTTGTATTGATATTTAAGCCGTCAGGACTGTTGCTGATTACATGAGTCTCCGCGCCAAGAGCATCAAACACATTTTTGGCAATGGCGGAAGCACTGCCGTTTGCACAGTCTAACGCCACTTTTTTATTTTTAAAGGAACGGGTTGCAATTGAGATCAGGTATCCGATATAACGGTTTCTGCCGGCGGCAAAATCTACGGTTCTTCCAATCTTATCCCGCTTTGCCAGAGGTACCTCGTGAGTCTCACCGTCCAGATACTTTTCAATCTCAACGATTACACTCTCCTCCAGCTTCTCTCCGTTTCCATTGATTACCTTGATTCCATTGTCATAAAAAGGATTATGGCTGGCTGAGATCATGATACCGCAGTCGAAATCCTCTGTGCGGACAACGTATGACACGCTGGGGGTTGTCGTTACATGAAGCAGATAGGCATCCGCTCCGGACGCGGTTAATCCCGCCACCAGGGAATATTCGAACATGTAGCTGCTTCTTCTCGTATCTTTTCCGATGACGATACGGCATACATCGCCTTTTTTCCTCTGCCCGTAGTACCAGCCCAGAAACCGGCCTACTTTAAAAGCATCTTCTACTGTCAGCGTTACGTTGGCTTCTCCGCGGAAACCGTCAGTTCCAAAATACTTGCCCATACTTTTTCTCCTCTTTTCAATACAGTACTAATGTTCCAGCCAGCTTACTGTTACTGGTTTTCCAGAATCAGAATGTACTATAGCACACATGATTTCATTTTTCAATTAAATTTCTCTTAATGTGCTATTCCTCCGTTACCTCATAGGCATAGAGAATGGTCCTGGCATCGTTAAATTCATAACTGCATGTGATAAAGGACCAGAGCTGCTCCAACGGCTTCTCCGGGATCTGGGCGAAGGAACATCCCTTCGTCATCTCCTCCACATACGCCTGGAAACTCTCCTCGGTGGCAAACTTCGTCTTTCTTCTCATACCGGTAGGTTCCGTATAGAGAACCGACATGGGGCGTAAATGGTACTCTCGTTCCGGTGTGTAAACGGTGATATCCTGGTGCTCCATGAAATATTCCTCATCCTTATATTTTACAATGTCTTTGAACATACTGCCATTCTTCATGTTATGCCCATAGATTATATTATGCCGGCCGGAAAAATCAGGTTCGCTCTCATAATCAAGATAAATGGCACCCGCCACACTTTTTTTACCTTCGAAGTCTGTATTTAAGTAAGTTTCATTATTTCCGGTCTGAACGATGGGATAGTCAATCTCTGTCCCCTCGACCTTCAGCCAGCCAACGATGTCCGGATTGATCTCCTTAAGCTCGTCAAACTGGATCGGGGACACGTAGGGAGCCTCCGTTTCTTCCGGTTCTGACTCGATCGGCGTCTCTGTCTCAACCGGCGCTTCCGTCTGGCGGGCCAGTTCAGCAAGACTCTCATATTCCCGCTCTGCCGCTGCCCGAACCTGGTAATCCACATAAGTTTTTATTCCTGCTGCCGCTGCCAGCACCACGGCCAGCAGCAGAAGGATCGACGCAATACGTTTTTTCTTCATCCAGCCACTCTCCCTTGATATGATGTATTTTTCCTACAGTATAAATGATTTCCGGTGAAATCTCAATCTTTTTTCCGTCCGCATCCGCGGCGTCAGTCCCGGCTGGGAATGATTCGCAGCAGCCTCCCTCCATACGTCTTTCTTCATATTTGAAATGTTTCACAAGCAGTACTGGACATTTTTCCTTTTATTCTTTATACTAATATTAGAAAATGGGAGTGTGAGATGCTCATGAATAACAAGAATAATATTATATATGTAAATATGCTCGGAGAATTTTCCATAACGATCGGCAGCCAGGTGATCATGGACCGAAACAACCAGTCCAAAAAGCCCTGGAGTCTGCTGGAGTACTTAATTACGTTCCGCGACCGCAACATTCCGGTTGAGGAGCTGATCGATCTGTTCTGGAAGGACGAGGCAAGCAATAACCCGGCCGGCGCTTTGAAGACCCTGATGTTCCGTGTCCGGAAGCTTTTAGAGCCATTGGGAATTCCACCTCAGGACTTAATCACGCAAAACCGGAAAGCCTACGGCTGGACAAAAGAACTGACCACCATCACCGACACGGACCGGTTTGAGGATCTGTGTCTTCGTTCCGAGTCAACTGATATCAACAGTGAGGAATGCCTCTCCCTCTGTTTAGAAGCGGTATCCCTTTATAAGGGTAATTTTCTTCCGAAATCCGAATGGGAATCCTGGGTCGTACCGATCCATACATATTACCATACCCTCTATCAGAATCTGATTCACCGGACGCTGCTGCTGCTTGACGAGCAGAAGGATTATCCCACGATCATCGATGTCTGCCAGCAGGCCATCGCCATCGACCAGTATGAAGAGGATGCCCATTACTATCTGATCTACGCTCTTTACCAGAGCGGCAATCAGTATATGGCTATGGAACATTACCAGCACGTCAATGACATGTTCTACAATGAGTTCGCCATCACTCCATCCACGCGGTTTAAAGAGCTCTATAAACTGATCAGCGACAAAAAGCACGGCATCACCATGGATCTAAGCACGATCCAGGAGACGTTGATGGAAGGAGCCAAGGAAAAGGGCGCATTCTGCTGTGAGCCTTCCGTATTCCGTGATGTTTACCAGCTGGAGACACGCGCCATCGAACGTACCGGTGATTCCATCTTTTTATGCCTGATCACCATCAGCAACTTAAAGGGCGAATTATTAAAGCCCTCCGTACAGACGAGGGCCATGGATGAACTGGGTGAGTCCATCCGCACCTCTCTCCGCCGGGGCGACATCTACAGCCGGTACAGCGTCAGCCAGTACCTCATGCTGCTTCCGACAGCCACCTATGAAAACGGAGAGATGGTATTAAAGCGGATAATCCAGAATTTCAAAAAAGCGTATTCCAGAAAAGACTTATCCATTACATATTCACTTCAAAGTATTATACCAAGTTAAGATTACAGGAAAATCCTCAGGGCCGGAAACGGTTATATACGTGTCCGGCCTGAATTCCGCCCCGGTACTGGGCCATCTCGCTGACCGTTACCAGCTGATATCCCCTGTTCACCAGTTCCGGAATTATCACCTCCGCGGCGTCCGCCGACGTGCTGTAGATATCATGCATCAGCACAATATCCCCATCCTTTACCTGGTTCAGTACAACATTGATCGTATTCTGCGCATTTCTTGTCTTCCAGTCCAGAGTGTCAATATCCCACATAACAGCAGCCATCCCCATGGAACCCAGGGTATCCAGGGACGCCTGATTATAAAAACCTCCCGGCGGCCTTACTAATGTCGGTGTCACTCCGCATGCCTCAGTGATTTTCTGGTTAGTCAGCCCTACCTGGGAGCGGATTCCTGCATCTCCTGCCTTGGTCAGATATTTGTGTTCGTATGTATGGTTTGCCACCTCACATCCCAGTGCATTCATGCGCTGAACCACCGCCTGAGTTCCAGGGACCCGGTTTCCCACCATAAAAAAGGTGGCGCGCCCGCCGTTTGCCTCCAGGCTGTCTAAAATCCTCGTGGTCACAGGCGTGCTCGGCCCGTCGTCAAAGGTAAGAGCCACCATGGGCTTTGTCGGATCAATTCCCTCCGGTTTCATCTCCGGCGGCTCAGCCCCCTTTAACACAGCCGCGGCTCTTAAGCCTTCCACCCGGATGCCGGAGCCCTCCGCTCCCGCCGCCGTGCCGTTCATGGCCCATTCCGTCCATGCACCATTTTCCCAAACGGAATAATAGATATCGTAATACTCTGCCAGCCTGTCCGTAAATTTCATGGCTACGGCCTCAATTGGAAGCTGTTCCGGAGCCGCTCCGATCTCCACATCATTCTCTCCCCAGTCAAGCCAGCCCTTACCTGTAATATTCACCTGATAGGCCAGAGTTCCTTTTAAGACCTCCGGTTGTCCGGAAACCGTCATGCGGATGGCACTGGCAAAACTGCCTGTCTGAACCTTTAAGGGATCGTTGTCGGCCTTGACCTCGCTCCAGCCCACACTGTCCTGATAGGTGCTGTAACTCACCACCAGCGGCGTCAAATCCTCAGGCTTCACTTTCGGAATAATTCCCGGTCCGATCTCTTCCTCTGCCGCTGCCTCATCAGCACAGGAGCAGAAGGGCTGTCCGCCTGCCACCAGTGCGGCAGCCAGCACAAAAGCCCCGATTCGTCTCAGAATCTTCCATTTAATACTCTTCATATTTCCCACCTCCGCAAGCATCTGTATGCTATAAGTATAGCATAGATTCCGGGCGGATGGCATTTAAATTCCTTAAATCTTTCCTACAATACCTGTCGCACCATTACAATTTGTTTTTTAGAAAGATTTTACTATTTTCCACTATCCAATTACCCGAAAATCATTTATGATGGAAGAGATCATGAAAATGAAAGAAAAACAGACAAAAGATCAAAAGCCACAATTTTAAAGGAGGAATTTTATGATACAGGAAGATTTTATCACACTGACACTGGAGAAACAGAAAAATATTGCTCTCATCGCCCATGACAACGAAAAGCACGCTCTCATCGACTGGTGCAAAGAACATAAAGACATTTTAAGCCAGCACACGCTGTGCGGAACCGGCACCACCGCGCGTATGATCACGGATCAGACAGGCCTGTCCGTAAAGGGCTACAACAGCGGCCCTTTAGGCGGTGATCAGCAGATCGGCGCAAAGATTGTAGAAGGAAGAATCGACCTGGTTATCTTCTTTTCTGATCCGCTGACCGCTCAGCCCCACGATCCCGATGTGAAGGCACTGCTTCGTATTGCCCAGGTTTACGATATTCCCATCGCCAATACGAGAGCGACTGCAGACTTTATCATCACGTCTCCGCTGATGAGCACAACCTATGAACATCAGGTTATCAACTTTAATAAAAATGTTGCAGACCGGGCAAATACATTATAACGGTAAAAACAGGGAAACAACATCACGGGGCTGCCGCACCCAGGTCATTTGACCCACAGTGCGGCAGCCCCGTAACAGGACAGATAGCCCAATGATTACTCACGAATCCCCAAACACCTTCCTGCACAGCCCAAAATACTCCTGGCATGCCGGATATTCTGACAGTTCCCTGATCCGTTCCGCCACACCGTTATAATACCAGGCATGTTCCGACCTTCTTTTCTCATTGAACCTGTCCCAGATTGCTTCTCCGATTACCATATGATCTCTGGCCGTGCACCGGAGATTACTCAGCTTGTCCCCCAGAACCAGGATCTTGCTCTCCCTTGACGCCGTCTCCAGATGCTTAAGCGTCGCCGCTTTGCGCTCTTTCCACGACTTTGTCTTATCCTCCGTCTCTTCCATCACAAATGCCGTAACCCGCTGGCCAAATAACGTCTCCAGCTGCTGCTCCGATACTCCCGCATCCTCCACGACATCATGGAGAAGCGCCGCACAAACCAGTTCTTCATCCTCCGACATCATGGAAACAATCACTGCCGTCTCCAGCGGATGGACGATATAGGGAACTTTAGTCCCTTTCCTGAAGGCCCCCTCATGGGCCTTCATCGCAAATGCTACGGCCTCGTCAACCATATGGCATCTCCTTTTAAGCTCTTTCTTAATATATTACCACAATTTATTACGATTTAACAGATCATCTTGTAAGAAACGCATTTTTCTGTTATGCTAGGAAACGTAAAAAACATGAGGAGGAACCTTAATCAATATGAGCCCATATACCAATAATTCCAGGCAGAACCGAGGGAGAGGAGGCTCCAGCCGGCACGATTCCGGACGGAGTGACTTTATGACGGTCCTCCTGTTTTATGTGCTTCCATTCATCGTTGTCAACTCTATTATTTTTATTCTGGTTACTGCAGCACCGAAAGGAGATTTGACAATCGGGGAAGCCGATAATTTTACGACAACCACCATGGAATTAAAGATAAAATCACTTTTTCCCATCAAAGCCATGACAGTAACCCTGGACGGCAACGAAGTGGAGCTCACCAAAACTGCTTCCAAGACCTACACGGCTGTACTCGGCTCCAATGGAACCGTAAAGGTGAGCTTAACAGCCTTTAACGGCATGAAAAATGTATTTTCAGAACAGGTCAATATTCTGGATGACACCCCACCGGACATTAAAGATTCCATCATCGAGGATGGCGTCCTTTCCTTCCGTCTGGAGGATACCCAGTCCGGAGTAAACTATGATACCATATATGCTTACGATGATGACACTCCGGAGATCCTTCCTCTCTCCATTGACCGCAGCACAGGAATCATTACATTCGACATGCAGAAGGAGAATCTGACCATCTGCGTAAAGGATCAGGTCGGCAACGAAGCCCGTGTAACGATTACACCAAAGGGGGAGAATTTAAACCCGGAGGAGGCGGCCGCTTAAGCCAGTCAGGAAGCAGCTCAGGACGGCGATGCCGCTTCCGGTGAAAGCAAGGAAGACCAGATCGGTCTGGAATCTGCAGAATAATTGGATCAATCCAGTACAAGAATGAATCCCGCAAGCGGGATTCTCCGCCTGCGGCGGGTCGCATTAGCGACATGATTCCTTACCGCCGCAGTGCGATCCTGCCCGGAGGGCTTTTTTATATCATAGGGGTACTTTCCTATGATATAAAAAACCGGGAGAGCGTTTTCAACTGATCAATTCAGATGAAACACTCTCCCGGTTTTTACTCGATCCCCCCTTGGACCTCATACAGTTTTAATGCTGACACTCTTCCACGACCTTAAATCCTACCAGCTTAATCGTCCGCGGTCCATGGCCGAGAATAATTCTCCCGATATCCTCCAGTTCCTCCAGATAAAGGCTGACCGTAGCCGTTGAATTTTTTCCCACACCGTCGCAAATCTCGCGGATGGTGGGAGAATACAGATTTTCAGAAACAAAGTACACGATAAATTGATAAATTCTCTCCTGCAAGTCATAATCCCATCGTAAGCCTCTCAATTTTTCTCCTCCTGAATTTAAAAACCTGGAACCATCATACCATATTTTGGTAATTTCCAAAAATGGTAATTTTTTCCAGATCCGTATTTTTCAGAAAATCAGGACGGTTCGTCCAATCTGCTGATTTTGATAGGGCGAAAAATCGCCCGAAAGGCTCATAATTACGTACTTATTTGCGTTTTTCAAAAAAATACAGTATATTATAGAAAAAAACTATGGGAGGTGTCCTATGACGATTCAGCAGCTGAAATACATCATAAAAATCGTGGAATGCGGGTCTATTACGGAGGCAGCAAGGCAGTTGTTTATCTCGCAGCCCAGCCTTTCCGCCGCATTAAAAGAACTGGAATCGGAATTTGGAATTGAGTTGTTCTACCGGACAGCAAAGGGAATATCCTTAACGGCCGACGGCACGGAATTTTTGTCGTATGCACGCCAGATTATCGAGCAGACACAGCTTTTAGAACAGCGCTATACAAACGGGAAGCCGGCCAAGCGGCTCTGTTCCGTATCCACACAGCACTATGCCTTTGCAGTCAATGCCTTCGTCAGCCTGATCTCCCGAATCGATACGGATGAGTATGAGTTTACATTGAGAGAGACGAGAACGTATGAGATTATTGAAGATGTGGCTAATTTCCGAAGTGAAGTAGGGATTATCTACTTCAGCCAGTTTAATGAAAAGGTGTTGAAGAAACTGCTGAAGGAAAATCATCTGCTCTTTATCCCTCTGTTTGAGGCGGCCCCCCATGTGTTTATCAGTTCCATGCATCCGCTTACCGGAAGGAAGGAGGTCACGCTTGAAGATCTGGAAGACTACCCGTTTCTGGCATTTGAACAGGGAACCTTCAATTCCTTTTACTTTTCAGAGGAAATCTTAAGCACGGCCCCGCATAAGAAAACCATTCATGTCAGCGACCGGGCGACTCTGTTTAACCTGCTGATCGGTTTAAACGGCTACACGATCTGCAGCGGAATATTAAACAGCAACCTAAACGGCGACAACATCGTGTCGGTACCGCTTAAGACAGAGGAATGGATGCGGATCGGCTATATTTGCAGCGATAAATTCCCTTTAAGCCCGATTTCTCTTTCCTATATCAGAGAGCTGAAAAACGTAATCGCGGCAGAGGGCTTCGTCATACTGACGGAATCCGGCCGGTGAGGGTTCTCACGCGGCCAGCAGGCGGTATACAGCCTCGTGGATTTTGGAAGCAACGTAGGGATTATTCATAGTATAAAGGTGAATGCCGTCGACACCCCGCGCAATCAAATCCACGATCTGATCCACCGCATAGGCGATACCGGCGTCACGCATGGCCTCGGGATTATGCTCATACCGTTCCATCATTGCGGTAAATTTGGAAGGCAGGCTTACGCCGCAGAGGGACACCATCCGCTCGATCTGCTTTTTATTGGTGACCGGCATGATCCCCGCTTCCACCGGGACATGAATTCCCGCCAGCAATGCGCGTTCTTTAAACCGGTAGAAACAGTCATTGTCAAAGAAAAGCTGCGTAATCAAATGGTCGGCTCCGGCGTCCACCTTGGTCTTTAAGCTTCGGATGTCTGTCAGGATGTTTCCCGATTCTGTATGGCCTTCCGGATAGCAGGCTACCACCACATTAAAATCTTTAAACTCCTCTTTTTCTTTTATAAAAGAGATTAAGTCACTGGCATGCTCAAAATCACCGGCCGGGCGGCCGCCTTCGGGGATATCCCCGCGCAGCGCGAGTATGTTATCGATTCCCGCTCTCTTAAATCCACCCAACAGACTGATTACATCGTCTTTCGTCAGGCCGATGCACGGCAAATGGGCCACGCTCTCGATACCATATTCATTCTTGATCTTTGAGGCAATCTCCGTTGTTGCCTTACAGTTTTCACTGCCTCCGGCTCCGTATGTAACGCTGATAAAATCCGGATTCAGTTTTCTTAAACTGTCCAGTGTTTCATAAATCGTCTCGACCGGATTGGTTCTCTTTGGAGGAAAAACCTCGAAGGAGAGTACCGGTTTCTTTGCGAACAAATCCGTTGTCTTCATTTTTCTGTCTCCCTGCCGCTTTATCCATATGCAAAGGGCAGCTGCCCCTCTCATCTTTTCACGGCTCTGATTTTATGACCATAATCATAGCACAGGGCAGCGGTATAAGGAAATATAGTTTTTTTATTGTATTATATAGGAAATTCCTATGGGGATAACAGTTTCTTTACATAAGCGAGGCTGTCCAGATACTCCTCATCTCCTTTGAGGTGCTCAATGATAAACGGCATATCGGGACTTATGTGTTCTGCCAGCCTGATATAATGCTTTAAATCCAGCATTCCATCTCCACAGGCCGTCTCCTTTAACTGAAAGGTAAATTCCTCCCGCAGTGACACATCCTTTATATGGCAGCTTTTTATCTTATCTCCCAGCACCGCAAAGCACTGCTCCATAAATTCACGGTTATTAAAATACTTATCCGGATTTGTTATCCAGTTTGCCAGATCCATATGCACCGCGAACCGATCCCGGTTTACTTCTTCCAATAACTGAAGATACTGTTCCGGTCCGGCTGGTATCATCCAGGGCATTGGTTCCAGTGTATAATACGTCCGTTCCGGTCTTGCCTCATCGATAATGTCCTGAATTGAACGCACAGTCTTCTTCCATTGTGTCTCTGAAAAATTCTCCCTGTAAGCCCCATCCCACCGGTTCCCCGCGCTGCCGGCTATATTAACGCAGCACAATGCGCCAATCCGGTCTGCCAGCTTTAACTGCTGGACACAGCGGATCCTGGCCTCTCTCCGCACATTTCCATCCGGTGACAACGGATTGCACCATGCACCTACTTCAGCGATTACAAGATCTTCCTGTTCAGCGGCTTCCGCATAAGAACTGATAACCACATCTCCCGCCATATAATCCACAGGAAACACAACACAACCACATCCAATGGCTTTCATCTTGACCGCCCACTCCTTTGGAGTCTCATGTTTCAGCGGCGACGCTAATCCCAGTTTCATATTCTATTCTCTCTTTCCTATCAGATTTCTCCGGCAAAGAGGCCGTTTCCAGCGGATCCGGTCTCCCACAGGTTGTCTTCATATAATAGCATCTGCCGCTTTTTGCAGCTTCCATGATTCCGTTTATAGCTTCCAACACGTGGCAGACCAGTTCCATTCCGGCTCTTACCGGCCTTTTTTCCATTATAGCCTCAGCCAGATCCAACACTCCGGCTCCTCTTATATACTCTGCCGTATCAGGATACAGTCTTTTCAGTTCTTCTTCATTTGAAAATCTGCGGCTTAATGGCCATACTGCTGCCGTACGTGCTACCAGTACAGCCTCCTTCCTCACGACGCTCGGCATTCCTGATGACATATTGGGATCCGGAGCGGACAGCGTTCCTTCTGTCCCATATATTTCAAACATCGGTAAAGCAGATTCCCAGATGTCGAAACTGATGGTAAGATTGGCAATAAGCCCGTTGCAAAGCTTTAAAAGAACCGTATAGTGTGTCGGTGTTTCAACCGCAAATTCTTTTCCGTTCAATGGCTGACTGTAAATTGTACGCTTCTGAAACCCTGTTGCAGCCATGGCTCTAATTTCTTCTATGGGACCAAATAAAGACACGATTGCAGTTAAATAGTACGGTCCCATATCGTAAAGTGGTCCGGCTCCCTCCTGATAAAACTGGGCCGGAGCCGGATGCCATGTCTCCACTCCGCAAGACATCATAGCCGCATTCAAATAAAGCGGCCTCCCAATGGCTCCTTGCTCCAGAAGCAGCCTGGTGCGCTGAATTCCCGGTCCTAAAAACGTATCCGGTGCCCCGCCGAGTTGCAGCCCGCGCTCCTCTGCCAGATTCGCCAGTTCCCTTGCCTGTTCCCAGGTAAAGGCAAACGGCTTCTCACAAAACAAATTCTTGCCAGCCATCAGGATCCGGCGGTTTAGCTCGTAATGGAAATGAGGTGGTGTCAGATTGACAATCAGTGAGATATCCCTATTTTCAAGTATCTGATCCGGATCGGACCATGTTTCTATTCCAAACTCTCTGGCACACGATTCGGCCTTCCTGACATCCAAGTCCGCACATGCCACTATTTCCAGGGGCTGATATAGTTCCTGTATATTTTTTATGTAGGTGCTGCTGATAACGCCGCACCCCATAATACCTGTTTTTATTCTATCCATGAGTTTTACTTCCTCTTTCCCTCACACTCAAGGAGTAGCTGGTACTGTTTCTGACTATCAGCGCCTCTCCTGATACACGGATCACTCTGTATGGACGTTCCGGATTCTCAATTCTCCACAGGATCGTCTCCGCGGCACTCATACCAAGTTCCTCCCGGTTCACATTTACTGTAGTCAAATCCGCAGCCATCGATTCACTCAGATTATCAAAACCGGCCACCGCTACCATTTCTGGCACTTTTACTCCCGCTGCGCGGAAATACCGCATCAGGGAAATGGCCAGCACATCATTAAAGCAAACCACCGCTGTCGGAAAATTCTTTAAATCCGAAAGCCGTTCCTCCACCTCAATTTTCTGTATGATGTCCTGGAACTCCCCGATAAAGCAGTCCTCCGATCCCACATTCAGTCCCGCCGCTTTCAGTCCCTGTCGGTATCCCTGCCACCGTTCCTTGTTCGTAAGCTGACCGTTTATGGCTCCGGCATAACCGATTCTCGTATGTCCCTGCTCGGCCAGATGGCCGATCAGCACCTTCATAGGTTCTTCATTCACCCCCATGATAACGTCGGAGAAAAGTCCTTCCTCCCAGGCTTCTTCTACTGTATCCACAGCCACCACTGGAAGACCGCATGCCCTGATCCGGCGAATGTGGTGTTTTTTAAAATTCCCCAGCTGAATGATTCCGCTGGCTGTTCTGGGGTTAAAGTTAATAGGAAACTCAAAATCCGTATCCTCGGACAGGTTCAGAAAACACAGATTCAAATTATATCCACGTTTCGTTAGAGTCTTAACCATTCCGCTGATGACAGGCGCCCAGTAAGAGTCCGTAGTACAGTTTAAATTTGAAAAAAGGCAAATCTGTTTTAAATCCGACATTGTCACGTTTCCCTCTCGTTCCGAAAGGGCTTCTGCCTCCTGCATCTGCCGCTCAGAAATATGTCGGTATCCGAGCTGTTTTGCTGTGCTCAAAATCAGGTTCCTCGTCTCCTCGCTAACACCCGAGGCATAATTTAACGCCTTAGAAACCGTCAGCCTAGATATTTTCAAATAATCTGCAATGTCTTGCTGTGTTGTCCTCATCTTCGTACCCCCTGGGTTCTGACAATCTTTTTATCACAAATGAACACCGTTATCGGCTATTACATCCCTGTACCAGTATCCGGAATCCTTGATAGTTCTCTCCTGTGTTTTGTAATCGACATAAACGATTCCAAATCGCTCGGAATACCCCTTCGACCATTCATAATTATCCATAAGGGACCACAAAAAGTATCCCTCTACGGGAACTCCCTCTCCCGCCGCTTTCTTCAGGCAGCGCAGATACCTCTGCAGAAAATCGATCCGGTTGGGATCATGAACCTTTCCGTCCAACGAAACACTGTCATGAGCCGCCATTCCGTTTTCAGAGATATAAAACGGCTTCTGATATCTTTCATACAAAAATTGAGGCCCCCAGTACAGACTTTCCGGTGTCACCGGCCAGCCTATAGAGGTCCGGGCGTATCCCGGTTCACGTGGAACATAACTGTATCCACCATTTCCATCTGCACGTACTGCGCTCCCATTATAGATATTCTGACAGTAGAAATCTATCGGTTCCGATATCACTTCCATGTCTTTTGCCCCGATCTCCGGCATAATATCACGGTAAATACGAACCCCTTCCTCAGGATATTTCCCAAATATGACAGGATCGCTCCACCAGGGAATATTCCACATAAAGTTATCTGGATCCGGACATATATCAAAAACTGCTTTCCGCGCTGCTTCCACATCCTCCGTTTTTGTTGTTAACGGATAATGTGCACTACACGTCGGCGCATACCCAATTTTAGCATGCGGAGCCGCTTTCCTCAATACTTTTGTAGCTTTTCCATGGGCAAGAAGCACGTTATGGGCCATCTCCAGAACAGCCCTCCGGGACATGATGTTCCCCGGGGCATGTTCACCAGTCACGTGACCCAGACCAATAAAGCACTGAGGTTCATTAAACGTAATATAATACTTTACTTTTTCTCCCAGATATTCCGCCACGATTCGCGCATATTCCGCGAAATAGTCCGTTATCATCGGATTCTGCCAGCCTCCGATTTGGTAAAGCCCGTATGGCAGATCCCAGTGGAACAGAGTCACGTACGGCTCAATTCCATTCTTAACGAGTTCATCAACCAGGTTCTTATAAAAGCGAAGGCCCTCCTCATTTACCAGACCATATCCCTGCGGCAGAATCCTACTCCACGCTACGGAAAAACGGTATGCCTTCAGCCCAATCGCCTTCATAAGTGCTACGTCCTCCACATAACGATGATAGTGATCCGCTGCTGTATCTCCTGTATGTCCGGAATATGTCTTTCCCGGCATGCGTGCAAATTCATCCCAGACGGTTAAGCCTCTGCCGTCTTCCGTCGCAGCCCCCTCTACCTGATAGGACGCGGTTGCCGCCCCCCATACAAATCCATCTTTAAATCCCATCCTATCACTCCTGTTCACCGCCAAGCATGGCGATTCCACGATAATCCACATAGATTTCTCTGTTATCTGCTAATTGCTCACCTACTGCCAGACGATAAATACCATCGGCTGACTCCGCAGCCTCGATCTGTCCATTTTCCGCTCCCATAGCGGTTTTCATACGGCCGGGATGGACTGAGAAGACACGCGTCGGGATTCCCAGTTCAGCCGCCGTCTGCTTCAGTATAAAGCCATATTGTGCCGTTGCTGTCTTGCTCATACAGTACGCTGCGTATTTCGGCCCCACTCCATCAATTGAAATTACTTCGGAGGTTATATTGATCACGGTTCCTCCTCCGCTTTTTGCCAGAAGATCAAAAAAGCGGCTGCAGATATAAACAGGACCTATAGTGTTAACCTTAAAGGTCTTCTCCAGATCTTCGTAGCGGTCCGTCAGAATCGTTCCCTCCCTGTTTAAAAGAACCCCGGCCACATTGATTAAGATATCCAGACGGTCTGTGTATCTCCCGATCCTCACTCTCGCAGCCTCAATACTGTCTTTCTCCGAAACATCCAGCATGATGGGAAAGAGATTGGGATTATCCTTTAATTCTTCCAGTTCCATCAAATCTTCTGTCTGCAGCACACCTGCAAAAACCCGATGTCCCTGGCCTAAAAATTTCCTGCATAAGGCAGCACCCAGCCCCTTAAGCGCTCCTGATACCAATACGTCCATATCATCTTCCTCCTTCCGTATGTAAACGGGCCGCCGCACTCATAAAGTACAGCAGCCCTGGGTTTCACACTACTGTGTGTTCAGCAGTTCTTTTTCCATTCTTCCCTGCAAATCTGCCAGCAGCGGTTCCGGATCTTTATCTTCATAGAGACACTTGTCGCGGACGGAAATCAGTTCCTGCCCCATGACACTTCTAATACTGCACAGTGCCGGCGTATTGGAGTGCTCGTTAAAGACCATATTCTTAATTACTGAATAACGTTCATCATTCTCCTTCACGAGAGTCAGCTCATCAATAACATCCTTTCTGGTAGGTGTACTGTACCATGTCTTGTTATTATCATCCGCAATATATGCGTTGGCAATATAATCCACAAATTGAACAGCAGCTTCGATATTCTTCGCCCCCTTAGGCACACAGTATGTATTGACACCCAAAACGGAACCGCCGTACAATTCTGGATGGCTGTCACTTACTACCATTGGAACAACCGTATAATCCAGATCCGGCACATACTGCTTAATCGCATTATTAAACCAGTTTCCGTTCATCGTCATGGCAACTTTTCCCGTAAAAAAGGCGTGATCCGGTGAAAATGCGCCGCCAAACCCAGAAGCAAAGGATTTAATCTTCTCCGGGTTATATTTCTCCGCATACTTTCTCTGCCAGTTCATCATCTCGATAAGGTCCGGATCAGTCAGATTAATCTTCCCGTCTTCATAAATTTGTGCGCCAAAGTACCATGCCTGATTGTAAACATCAGTTTCTGCACCGTCAATCCACGGAATAAAGCCCATTGTCGTATAATCATCACCTTCCTTTACGGTCATTTTATCCGCCCACTCGTCCAGTTCCGATATGCTCTTCGGCGGATTGTTCACATCCAGACCAGCTGCAGCTGCTTTCTCATTATTGATAAAAAGCATCTGCGTGTCTGTCTCCATTGGCATAATATACCAGTTTCCTTCGATATCCATCAAGCTCTGAACACTGGGCTGATAATCGTCTCTGGAACGGCCCAGCTTCTCCATAGCTGCGGACACATCCTCGAAAGCGCCCTGTGCGGCCATCGGATATGTAAGAAGGTTCGGCGCACAGATAACATCCGGAACATTGCCCGAAGCGATGGCAGCCATCAGCTTACCGTTGGTAATTCCCGCATCCGGTGGAACATACGTCGCTTCTACTTTAATGCCTGGATTGTTCTTTTCAAACTCCTCGATGCGCCACAGATCCCATGTTTCCGAATCTCCGCCCCATGGATACCAGTATTTGATTACGATATCCCCTTCCGCTGCTGTCTGTGTCTGCACGGCTCCCATTTTACTCTCTTCCGCCTGCGCGCCAGCCTCCTTCGTGGTTTCGTTCTTAACGTTTTCAGCCTTCGTGGCTGCTGTGCTGCCGCAACCAGCCAGATTACATACAGATGCCGCCGCAAGAACCAGTGCGATTTCTCTTTTTTTCATGAAATTCTCCTCCATTTTTTATTATTATTTACTGAAGCCTTCCGGCTCATATTTTAAATTAAACAGAATTCCAAATTTCTCCATAGATTCCGGAAGTAAGTATTCTCCGCCCGGATATTTACCATGATGTCTGACCGGACACCCCCTGTCTTCAAAGAACGAGACAGCTTCTTCCAAATCATCTACCATAAAACCCACATGATGGAATACCACTTCTTTATCTCCCAGTGCTTCCTTCCAGGAACTGTCAAACTCGTCCGGTTCCATAATTTCCAGGAACAACTGCCCCATATCAAATCCGCATAATCTGGCCTGTGTGCCTGAGGCAATTCCCCTAAATTTCGTCTGAGCCACCTCCACTGGTGGCATTGAGTTGATCTCCGGCACAGGGACTCCAAATACTTCCGCATACAGAGCCGCCGTTTTCTCAATATCTCTTGCCACAAGCCCTACCTGGCAACAGGTCTTCGGATTGATTATTCCTTTTTTCTTATCCATCTCATTTCTCCTTCTCTTAAAAGCTTTCCAGAAGCTCAAAAATTAATTTCAGTTCTTTTCTTGCATCAATATAAGCATACATTCCTGATCCATTTCCATAATTTCCCTTCTGCATCAGAGGAAATCCCTTTTCTCCCAAAGTCTTTATCTTTCCCTCGGCATCTTTTACCTGAAAGGCAATATGATGAAGGCCCTCGCCTTTTTCATTGAGAATATCCCTCCATACGCTGGGTTTCTCATCCGGTTCAATCAGTTCAATCTGAACGGTTGGCGTATCGAAAAACATCATCTTGCAGGAGGCCGTAGACCGCTCCCCATAGACTTCTGCCTTTACAATCTCATCCGGACCAGAATCTGCAACCTCTGGTCTCTCAATCCCAAAGAAATCCGCAAAAGCCTGCCCTGTTTTCTCCACATCATTAACTACCATCCCAATCTGACACACTACATTTGTTTCTATTACGTTTCCCATTTTTCTTCCTCTCTTTCTTTTAATTAGTCTTGCTTCTTAAATAAATTATGTTAAGACTCTTCTTTGCCAAAACCGGTTACCTTCAGCATGACAAAGGTCAAAATCATTGCAGCCACCAGCATGATCCAGGCCATCGCGGACGCATATCCCATTTTCATAAATTTAAACGCATTATTATACAGATAATATCCGAAAAACGTTGTCGAATCATTGGGTCCTCCATTCGTCATAACGAAAGATTCCGTAAACTGTTGCAGCAACTTAATCATATAAGTTACTACATTATACACAATAATAGGTTTCATAAAGGGGATAGTAATATAACGGAACTTGTGTAAGATATTGCCTCCGTCTATTTCCACCGCCTCATAGAGGCTTGTAGGCACATCCTGCAAGCCGGCCAGAAATATAATAATCAGGTTGCCGGAACACCACAAATTCATCAGTATCATGCCCGGTTTTGCCCATCGGGGACTAGCCAGCCAGCCCGGCCCGTCAATTCCGATCAGCGCCAGCCCCTGATTGACCGCCCCATTGTCCTTAAGGAGCCAGATCCACAGAATACAAAGCACTACCATCGGCACCAGTGTCGGCATAAAGAATAGTGTCCTGATAAAAGAAACGCCTCTCAGCCTCCTGTCATTCACAATAGCCGAAATGATAAATGTTACGATAATGATTACCGGAAGGCCGACCAGCATCATATAACCGGTATTCATAATTGACTTTATAAACAGAGGATCGCTGGTAAACAATGTCTTATAATTATCGAGCCCTACAAATCTGGGAGCCTTAAGTGCGGAATAATTCGTAAAGGAATACCGCAATGAATTGATAATCGGATATAAAGTAAAGCATAAAAATCCCACGATCCACGGGCTGATAAATGCCAGACCCGTAAGAAGATTCCGCCTGTCCGTCTTTGATCTGATCCTCGTTTTTTTTCTGTTCATGTTTCACTCCTCTCTGCGTGCCACC
>X236_Pygmy_Slow_Loris__coassemble_907_pt1 | contig 17981 bp, 19 predicted proteins | sample X236_Pygmy_Slow_Loris__metabat2_high_PE_002 | metagenome-assembled genome bin X236_Pygmy_Slow_Loris
TTTACATACTGTTCAATCTTCTGTTTTCAAAGTGCGTTTGCGTTGTTTTGTTCTCAACAGCAACTCGTTTATCTTACCATATCGTTTCTGTTTTGTCAACAACTTTTTTTATTTTCTTTTTTTGCTTTTTTCACCGTTTTTCGCGGTGGAGTTACATTATAGCACATCGTTTTTATCGAGTCAACCATAATTTTACTTTTTTCTCCACGAAAGGGCAAAAAAATAATCATTTGGAAAAGAGCGGAGAAAGAGGGATTTGAACCCTCGCGCCTGTCACCCGACCTACACCCTTAGCAGGGGCGCCTCTTCGGCCTCTTGAGTATTTCTCCGTAGTTCATAATCTCCATATGATTCGTCCTGTAACAAGATTGTTCCCAGACGCATTGACAATTATACTAGAGAATATTTCGATTGTCAACCCATATTTTCATTTATTTCCTGTTGAATTTTATCGTGTACTATATCTGCTATTTGAATAGTCCTTAACCCAACATATTGTTCCGGAAGAAGCGGTTCCAGGAAACGTACCTGGACTTTTTGCTTCCTGATTGAATTAACATCGAACGGTTTGAAGCAGTCAATCAGCGCTACGGGGACAATGGGACACCGTGCATTTACCGCACTTTTAAATGTTCCTCCTTTAAAAGCAAGAAGATGATTTCCTTCCCTGCTCCTGGTTCCTTCGGCAAATATTACGTAATTTCTTCCCTGCTTCACGTCCTCCGTCATCTTTGTGATGACCTTTAAAGAAGCTTTTACATCCTGACGGTCTATGGACATACCATGCATGGCTGCGATCACCTGCTTAATCAAGATAATATTAGAAGCTTCTTTTTTGACGACTATTCCCAGAGGATTAGGACAACTGTCCATGATAGCCAGAACATCAAACAGCCCCTGATGATTTGGAAACAGAATAAAACCATTTTGGGATGGCAGATGTTCAATTCCGTGTACTTCAACTTCCACGCGGCCTGTACGGTTTACTGTTTTTACAACATTTCTAATATAATCATATCTCTGCTGTTCTGTGTGGGTATCCCCGGATCTGCCCAGCTTCCAGATATGATAAAACCATATTGGAGCCCGGAAAAGATTCCGAAGCACCATATATGCTATACGGTTCATGGTTCCCTCCTGTGTTCCTGTATGGCTGTCTCATATAGATTATTTCCTTTGCCGTCAATAACAACAATGACAGGAAAATCTTTGATTTCCAGACGCCGGATCGCTTCCGTCCCCAGATCATCGTATGCGACTACCTCTGAGGAAAGGATGCATTTGGACAGAAGTGCGCCCGCTCCGCCTACTGCAGCAAAATACACAGAACCGTTCCTGACTATGGCATCCACTACCTCTTTGCTTCTCTTTCCCTTTCCAATCATACCTCCCAACCCCATGTCGAGAAGCGTTGGTGTATACCGGTCCATACGACTGGCCGTCGTCGGTCCTGCAGATCCGATGGGACGCCCCTCTCTTGCAGGAGAAGGCCCCATATAATATATCATGTTGCCGCTGATTTCAAATGGCAGTTCCTGTCCCTGATCCAGTGTTTCCTGCATCCGTTTATGTGCCGCATCCCTGGCTGTGTAGATAATTCCTGTTAAATATACGTAATCTCCCGCCTGAAGGCTGGCTGCATCTTCTTTGGTAATCGGTGCTTTCATGTAACGGTCCATCCTGTTAATTCTTCCTCCTTCTCTGTCTTATATGATCCGGTGCGAATGACGGTTAACATGACAACAGATATTGACTGCCACGGGCAGACCGGCAATATGGGTGGGATACGTCTCAATATTGACTGCCAGTGCAGTGATGCTGCCGCCGAGTCCTCCCGGACCGATTCCAAGACTGTTAATCTTTTCGAGAAGTTCCATCTCAAGTTCTCCGACATAGCCGGAAGAGGGCTGCTCATCCAAGTTTCTGGTCAGGGCATGTTTTGCCATCTCCGCACATTTTTCAAAGGTTCCTCCGATCCCTACTCCGATTACCATGGGGGGACAGGCATTCGGACCTGCATCCCGAACCGCAGTGAGCACGGCTTCCTTAATTCCATCAATTCCATCCGCCGGTTTTAACATGAAGATACGGCTCATGTTTTCACTTCCAAATCCCTTAGGGGCCACGGTTATATCGATCTGGTCTCCAGCCGTGATCTCATAATGGATGACTGCCGGAGTATTGTCTTTTGTGTTAATCCTTTTTACCGGCTCTACGACTGATTTACGGAGATATCCTTCCACATATCCGTCATGTACTCCCTGATTAACCGCATCGGCCAGACTGCCGCCTTCTATATGTACATCCTGTCCTATTTTCAGGAAAATGACCGCCATACCGGTATCCTGGCAAATGGGAATCATGTCTTCCCCGGCGATTTTTAAATTTTCCTCCAACTGTGATAAAATCTGTCTTCCCAGTGGTGACCGCTCCTTCCCCACCGCGTCGCAGAATACCTTCTTCATATCATCCGACAGTACATGGTTTGCTTCTATGCACATTTCTTTAATATTTCTTGTTATTTCCTCGCTCTGAATGGTTCTTATCATACGATTCCTCCATATAAATGATGAAGCCATCACTCTCTTTTACTAATCATAAGGGATTGATCCGTCGAAATCAAGTATAATCATGCGTTATTTCTTTTGCAATTGCTATTGACAAAGAATGGATCGAGGTGTATTATTGTATTAAGTAATTAGTACAGTAATACAATAGGAGGTGAGCAAATGACATGGCATTTTGAAAATGACAGACCGATCTATACACAGCTGTTAGAGCAGATACGTCTTCGCATTATATCCGGCATCTACGCGGCTGGCAGCCGCCTTCCTTCAGTCAGGGAACTGGCCGGAGAAGCTTCTGTCAATCCCAATACGATGCAAAAGGCATTATCGGAACTGGAACAAAGCGGCATTATCTATTCTCAAAGAACATCGGGGCGATTCGTCACGGAGGACACGGCAATGATTGAACACGTAAAAGAAGAAATTGCAGAAGAGAAAATCAGAGATTTTTTTAAGGTCATGAACAGTCTGGGCCTGAAACCGGGGGATACATTAAAATTAGTAGAAAAAGCAGCAAAGGAGATGAGTCAATGAATTCCATACTACAGTGCAGCCATATCACAAAAAAATTTGGCTCTTTGACGGCTCTCGATGATGTAAATTTCACCATCGAACCGGGAAGAATCGTAGGGCTGCTTGGCCCTAACGGAAGCGGTAAGTCCACATTTATCAAACTGGCCACAGGCCTTTTGACTCCGACAAGCGGAACAATCACGATCTGCGATCTTCCGGTAAGTGTGGAGACAAAACGGAGAGTCTCTTATCTGCCTGATAAGAATTACTTAAATGACGGGCTGAGAATTAACCAGATTCTCGATTATTTTCACGACTTTTATGATAATTTCGATTTAAATAAGGCTTACGAAATGTTAAAACGTCTGAACATCGATCCAAAGAGCCGGTTGTAAACGCTCTCCAAAGGAACGAAGGAAAAAGTTCAGCTGATTCTGGTCATGAGCCGTAACGCCGATCTTTATCTTCTCGATGAACCCATCGGCGGTGTCGATCCGGCCGCCAGGGATTATATATTAAACACGATCTTATCGAATTACAATGAACAGGGTTCCATCATTATATCGACCCATTTAATTTCCGATATTGAGCCGGTCCTGGATGACATCATCTTTATCAAAGATGGAAAAATCGTTTTGACCAGTTCCGTAGATGCGATCCGGGAAGAAAACGGAAAATCCGTAGACGCTCTGTTCAGGGAGGTGTTCAAATGCTAGGAAAAGTATTCAAACATGAAATGAAATCTACATCCAGATTATTTTTGCCGCTGATGATTGGTTTCATCGCGATTACACTTTTATGTAAATTTGCATTTGAGAGCAGTTACAGTGCGTTTCTGGGAAACAGCCGGCTGATGGAAACAATTACAGTCATCTTTTTTGTCCTGTATTTCATCTATATTATCGCCCTGTTTGTCATGACTTCTGTATTTATCGTCATGCACTTTTATAAGACCATGGTGAGTGACCAGGGATATTTAACCAATACGCTTCCAGTGAAGATGGGAACCTTAATCAATGCAAAGCTGTTATCGGCTGTCCTGTGGGAAATCTTAGCCGGCCTTTTGTTTATCTTATCCATCTTCATCTTTTTTACCGGCCATCTCCATCTGACAGATCTCCAGCAGATATTCCGCGATATGGGGACACTCTATCAGGAAGTTTCAAAATACTTAAATATGCCGGTATTCCTGATTGAAGTTACCATCACCTGTATTGCCGGGCTGATCTCCGGCCCCCTGATGCTGTATGCCGCCATTGCCCTGGGCCATTTATTTAAGAAACACAGAGTTCTCTGGGCTATTATTTCCTACTTTGCCATCTATGTGGTAATGCAGATTATCAGCAGCATTTATTTCTCCATATGCGGTTACTCCTCTCCTGTGATCAGCAATTCGGAGTATGCCGTTCAGACCGTTAAGAACTACATGCTGTTCACCACCATCTTCAGCGTGGCCTGTACAGCGGGATTTTATGCCATAACAGATTATGTGTTTTCAAAGAAGCTTAATCTGGAGTAATCTCATTCGGGTGGAAAGATTATAAATAAAAAACGTGGAAATTCCGATTAGAATATTTTCTCCAATCGGAATTTTCACGTTTTTCTATTCTGTTCTGCTTCCGTCTTCTCACCGGCAGAACTTTTCAAAATCTAGCTCTTAAATATCTTCGCTTCAATGGAAGCAATGGTAATGCTTTCCAGCCGCTTTCTGCACAATTCGTCGAGATCTGCATAGATTTCATCCATGATGGCCGCCATACCGGATGCAATCATACAATCCATTTCCTTATCTCCTGATTTCCATGAAGCCGATACAAAATCGACCTCCAATGCGTCGCATACCTGCCTTAAATTTACGCAGGATGAGTCTTTTTCAAAATGGTATCCGCCTTCCAGACCTTCTTTGGTTGAAATGATCCCGGCTTTTTTTAATTTGGCCATAACCTTTCTCACCCTGGCCGGATTGGTACATACGTTGGAAGCCAATGCCTCACTGGATACTGTCTGCTGACGGTGATTCAAATACACCAAGGCGTGGACCGCTATTGCAAATTCACTTGTCACGTGATTCGCCCCCTGTCTGATTCATACTCTTTTTCTGAAACATAGATCTGTAATTATTATTGTTTCAGTTTATGATGTAATACTATCAGTTACAGTTTTTTTTGTCAAGTCCAAAGCCAAATTATTTCGAAACAAAATTATTTTAAGATTTTACCCATAATGATAACACAGCCCATAATGATCAGAATGGATACAAAGATTCCTCCCATGCCTTTTCCCATGATCTCCAGAGCGATTAATAAATTTTCCATCATTGTCTCAACCTCCTATAAGAACCTGGTTACCAGACTGATAACAAGTCCTCCTGCAATCACGGAGGCAATCTGTCCGGATACATTTGCACCGACTGCATGCATCAAAATAATATTTCCCGGTTCCTCTTTCTGTGCCATTTTCTGCACTACTCTGGCCGACATGGGGAATGCGGATATTCCTGCGGCCCCAATCATCGGGTTAATCTTTTCTTTTCGGAACAGATTTAACAGTTTGGCAAACAGCACGCCTCCTATGGTATCAAATACGAATGCGATCAGACCGATTCCCATAATCATCAGTGTGTCGATTCTCACAAATGCGTCCGCACGCATACTGAAGGAGATTGTAATTCCCAGAAGCAGGGTAATCAGATTGGCAAGACCATTCTGAGCCGTGTCAGAAAGATTGCTGAGAACTCCGCACTCCCTCAGAAGATTACCAAACATTAAAAATCCCACGAGGGCCACCGACATGGGGGCAATCATGCCTACAATTATGGTTACGACAATTGGAAATGCAATTCGCATCGTCTTCGATACAGCCGCCGGTTTATACTCCATATGAATGGTTCTCTCCTTCTTCGTCGTAACCAGTTTAATGGCAAACGGCTGGACGATCGGCACCAGGGCCATATAGGAATAGGCGGCCACCGCGATGGCTCCAATATACTTTGAATGCAGAATCTGAGACACAAGGATGGATGTCGGCCCATCCGCCGCGCCGATTATGCCGATGGACGCCGCATCCTTTAAGTCAAATCCAAGAAGTACTGCCGCACAGATTGCAATGAAAATTCCCAGCTGAGCCGCCGCACCAAATAAGAACATCACCGGCTGGGACAACAGAGGACCAAAATCGATCATGGCTCCGATTCCGATGAACAGAAGGATGGGAAGCGCTTCTGATGCTTCGATCCCCACATGAAACAGCCATTCAATAATTCCGTTTGTGTCACCGACACCGGACAATACCTGATTGATAACCCCTGTGTTCGGCAGATTTACAAGAATTGCGCCAAACCCCATGGGCAGAAGCAGGGCCGGCTCATACTCTTTCTTAATCGCAAGCCATATCAGGATGATTCCCACCAGATACATAAGTATCTGCTGCCATGTAACCGACATAATTCCTTCTAATAAGAATTCCATTTTCAGCCTCCTGTTTCCTTTTCTCGGTTCAGTTCCAGTTTTACGGTTTTAATGACCTTTTCATTCATTTTGAGAATGGTATAATGAATTCCATCCTCATATAATTCTATCGGCATCTGCTTCTCATTGGGTATGTATCCAAGGCGTTCGATCAGATAGCCCGACAGAGTATCACAGGAGCTTTCAATCTCCTCATGGAGAACCTCATTTAAGTCATACAGGAGGATGCTTCCGGCTGCCTGATAGACGTGAGGTTCCAGTTCTGTGATCTCCGGCTCCACGTCCTCATATTCATCGTGTAAATCGCCCACAATCTCTTCAATTAAATCTTCCATGGTCACAATGCCTGACACACCGCCGTACTCGTCAACGAGAACCGCCATCTTAAGCTTGTTTTTCTGCATTTCCTGAAATAATTTATCCGTCTTTCTGTTTTCAGGAATAAAGTATGGTTTCTGCATGATTGCGCGAATATCAATTTCCCTGACAGGCTTTTTATTCGCTTCTATGATAAAATCCTTCATAAACAGGATTCCCACTATATTGTCAATCTCATCCTCGTAAACTGGAATTCTGGAGTGTCTGCTGTTTAAGATTTCATCCATGCTGGACAGCAGCGGCGTGCTTAAATCCACAGCAATCATATCCTGACGCGGAGTCATGATCTCCCTTGCTTTCTTATCGTCAAATAAAAAGATGGAGGTAATCATATCCTGTTCAATTTCATTAAATACTCCGCTTTCCCGGCCGGTTTGAAGCATGGAGCGTATTTCTTCTTCGGAAACCTCCTCTTCCAGATTTTCCGTTTTCAGCCCCAGAAGCCTTAATACTCCGTTGGTAGATACGGACAACAAGGCAATAAACGGGGCCATAATCCTGGAAATGATGGCAATCGGCTTCACGGCAAACAGACTGAATGCCTCCGCCTTCTGCAGTGCAACCCGTTTCGGTACCAGTTCACCAAACACCAGATTAAAGTAAGACAGGATGATCGTAACCAGCACCATGGCGATACTCTGGCTGTAAGGAATTCCTGACTGCGCCATGCGGTTCCCCAATATCTGCGATATACCTGTCGCGGCGGATGCACTGGAAAAAAATCCGGCAAATGTGATTGCCACCTGGATGGTTGACAGAAATCCTGTAGAATTTTCTGACAGTTTTTGAATCAGGGCCGCTTTTTTATTGCCGTTATCAGCAAGCATCCGGATCCTGTTTTTGTTGACAGATACTACTGCCATTTCCGCCCCTGCAAAAAATGCGTTCATCATTGTAAGGGCTATTAATAATAAAATCTGTGCGGCTATCGTGGCCGCGCCTGGGTCACTGTCCAAGCGTAATTCCTCCTTTATTCTAGTTGGGTATCCGGCATTTCCTGATAAATAAAAAGACTTTTATTGCAGCATAAATATTCCATACTGCAATAAAAGTCTTGCCATTTCAATTCCCAGCGGATTATTTCAATCCACGCCCGGTAATCCAACAGAGTGAGACTGCGGCTTATGAAAAGCCATTCACTTGTTTTATGAAAGCGTTCATTAATCGTACTGACGCACGGGAATCCATAAGGTTATGCCGGCTACTCCCCTTTATTGATGTTATCATTATAATATAAAGAGAGCCGAATTTCTATTAAAAAAATGTTAAGTTTTTCGCTGCCGCCTCTTATTCTTCTGTTTCCGTTTCAGTCTCAACATCATCCAGATCCAGGTCTTCCAGCCCTTCTCCTTCTGACTTGCTTCCGTCATCACGTACTTTGGCAATACTGGCCACACGTATATCGGATTCCTGATCGATGTTCATGAGCTTCACTCCGGAGGTGTTGCGTCCGATCACGGAGATGTCTTCCACGGAAATTCTGATTACAATTCCCTCATTGGTGATAATCATAATATCATGATCGTCATGCACCAGCTTCGCACCCACGATCTTACCGGTCTTCTCTGTAATCTTATAACAGAGCACGCCCTTTCCGCCTCTCTTCTGCGGGGTAAATTCGTCGATCGGGGTTCGTTTTCCCATACCGTTTTCTGATACGATCAAAAGCTTCTCTCCCTGAGTATCCATCTGCATGCCAACAACTTCATCATCGTCGTTGAGCTTCATACCGATTACACCCATGGATACGCGCCCTGTTACGCGGACGTCAGTCTCATTGAAGCGGATACACTGGCCCATCTTCGTAATCAGGAAAATATCCTTTGAATTATCGGTAGCCTTTACCTCGATCAGTTCATCATCCTCGCGGAGTACAATAGCCTGAAGTCCGTTCTTTCTGACATTGGCGTATTCCATCATCGGGGTCTTCTTCACCATACCGTTCTTTGTAGCCATAAACAGGAATTTATCGTCGTCGTATTCCTTCATCGGAATAATGGCGGTAATACTCTCACCCGGAAGCAGCTGAAGCAGATTGATGATCGCCGTGCCTCTGGCCGTCCTGCTTCCTTCCGGAATGGCATACGTCTTAAGCCTGTAAACACGTCCCGTATTGGTAAAGAACATGATATAGTGGTGGTTGGTCGTCATGATCAAATCTTCGATATAATCCTGATCAATGGTCTGCATTCCCTTGATTCCCTTACCGCCTCTGTTCTGACTCTTGAAGTTGTCTACAGACATTCTCTTGATATAGCCAAGCTTTGTCATGGCAACGATGGTGTTTTCATCCGGAATTAAGTCTTCCATGTACATGTCGAATTCATCAAAGCCGATGGAGGTTCTTCTGTCATCCCCGTATTATCAGAGATCAGCATAATCTCTTCCCGGATTACGCCGAGAAGCTTCTTCTCATCTGCCAGAATGGCTCTCAACTCCTCTATCTTTGCTTCCAGTTCTTTAAATTCATTCTCCAGCTTCTCTCTTTCCAGACCGGTAAGAGCACGGAGACGCATATCCACGATCGCCTGGGCCTGAGCATCGCTTAAGCCGAAGCGCTCCATGAGTTCTGCCTTCGCAATCTGAACATTCTGAGAATTGCGGATGATCTTGATGACCTCATCGATATTATCGAGAGCGATCAGCAAGCCCTGTAAAATATGAGCACGCTCTTCCGCCTTGTTTAAATCATACTGGGTCCTTCTGGTTACAACTTCCTTCTGATGATCTAAATACAGCTTGAGCATCTGCATCAGGTTTAAGACCCGAGGCTCATTATTGACAAGCGCCAGCATGATGACGCCGAATGTATCCTGCAGCTGGGTATGTTTTAAAAGCTGGTTTAATATAACATTGGCATTGACGTCACGGCGAAGTTCGATGACGATTCTCATACCGGAACGGTCAGACTCATCTCGTAAATCCGTGATTCCATCGATCTTCTTCTCTTTAGCAAGTTCGGCCATCTTTTCAATCAGACGGGCCTTGTTTACCATGTAAGGAAGTTCCGTTACGATGATACGGCTCTTTCCGTTTGGAAGCGTTTCAATATCTGTCACAGCGCGGACTCTGATCTTTCCGCGGCCTGTGCGGTAAGCTTCCTCGATTCCCATTTTGCCCAGGATGGTTGCCCCTGTGGGGAAATCCGGCCCCTTGATGATTTCAAGGACCTCTTCCATCTCGGTCTCTCTGTTTTCCTCAACGTGATTGTCAATAATTTTAACAACCGCGCCGATTACCTCTCTTAAGTTATGAGGCGGAATGTTGGTTGCCATACCTACGGCGATTCCTGATGTTCCGTTGACCAGAAGATTGGGGAATCTGGCGGGAAGAACCACCGGTTCTTTCTCTGTCTCATCAAAGTTCGGGGTGAAATCAACCGTATTCTTACCGATGTCGGCCAGCATTTCCATAGAGACCTTGCTCAAACGCGCCTCCGTATAACGCATGGCCGCCGCTCCGTCACCATCGACAGAACCAAAGTTGCCATGGCCATCCACCAGCGGATATCTGGTGGACCACTCCTGCGCCATATTAACCAAAGCTCCGTAGATGGAGCTGTCGCCGTGAGGATGGTATTTACCCATGGTATCACCGACGATACGGGCACATTTACGATGGGGTTTATCTGGTCCGTTATTTAATTCGATCATTGAGAATAAGACTCTTCGCTGTACCGGCTTAAGACCATCCCTTACATCAGGAAGCGCACGGGCAGCGATAACACTCATGGCGTAATCGATGTACGATTTTTCCATGGTCTTTTTCAAATCTACCTCATGAACCTTATCAAAGATATTTGGTTCCATAATTCTTCTCCTTCATAACGCAATATTAATTGTTTTTTAGATATCCAGATTGCCGTACTTGGCGTTGGCCTCGATGAATTCACGTCTCGGCTCTACCTGGTCTCCCATCAGTGTCGTAAATGTCAGATCAATCTCCGATGCGGTCTCCTCGTCAAAAGCGACACGAAGCAGAATCCTTCGCTCCGGATCCATGGTCGTCTCCCAGAGCTGCTCGGCATCCATCTCTCCCAGACCTTTGTAACGCTGAATCTTATTATTGGTGTCACGTCCGATTTCCTTCAGGATGTTGTTTAACTCTTCGTCACTGTAAGCGTACCACACCTTTTTGTTCTTCTCCACCTTGTATAACGGCGGCTGAGCCAGATAGACGTGGCCCTGCTTGATTAGCTCCGGCATGAAACGGTAGAGGAAGGTCAGAAGAAGCGTACTGATATGCGCTCCATCCACATCGGCATCGGTCATGATGATAATCTTGTTATAGCGAAGCTTCGAGATATCGAAATCCTCGTGAATTCCGGTACCGAATGCTGTGATCATTGCTTTTATCTCCGCATTGGAGTAGATACGGTCCAGTCTGGCCTTCTCCACATTTAAAATCTTGCCTCGAAGTGGAAGGATGGCCTGGGTATCTCTGGAACGGGCCGTCTTGGCAGAGCCGCCGGCGGAATCTCCCTCGACGATATAAATCTCGCAGTTTTCCGGGTTTTTGTCAGAACAGTCCGCCAGCTTTCCCGGAAGAGCCATACCCTCGAGAGCCGTCTTTCTTCTCGTCAAATCTCTGGCCTTTCTGGCAGCCGCACGGGCCCGCTGAGCCATTATAGACTTGTCACAGATTGTCTTGGCTACAGACGGATTCTGTTCCAGGAAATACGTAAACTGTTCCCTCAAAATGTTATCCACGGCGCCTCTCGCCTCACTGTTGCCCAGTTTCTGCTTTGTCTGCCCCTCAAACTGAGGTTCCTCAATCTTAACGCTGATAATAGCGGTTAAGCCCTCCCGGATGTCCTCACCGGAAAGATTGGCCTCGTTTTCTTTCAACAGCTTATTGTTTCTCGCATAGTCATTGAGTGTATTGGTAAGGGCGTTTTTAAATCCGGATAAATGGGTTCCGCCCTCGGGTGTATTGATATTATTTACAAAGCTGTAGATATTCTCCGTATAGGAATCGTTGTGCTGCATGGAAACTTCCACATAAACACCATCCTTGGAGCCCTCACAGTAAAATACCTGATCGTAAAGCGGAGTTTTCCCGCGGTTTAAGTAAGTGACAAACTCCTTGATTCCGCCTTCATAATGGAATACGTGCTCGTGCTTCTCTTCCCGGTTGTCTCTCAATACAATTTTTAAATTCTTTGTCAGGAATGCGGTCTCCCTCAGACGAATCTTCAGCGTATCATAATCAAATACGGTTTCTTCAAAAATGGTCTCATCCGGAAGGAAAGTAACCTTCGTACCGTGTTCATCCGGTCCCGCTTCTCTGATAACCTTAAGCGGATACATGGTCTTTCCTTTTTCGTAGCGCTGCTTATAGGTCTTTCCATCCTGAGTAATTTCTACTCCCAGCCAGTTGGACAATGCGTTTACTACGGATGCGCCAACACCGTGAAGGCCGCCGGATACCTTGTATCCCCCGCCTCCGAACTTACCGCCTGCGTGGAGGATGGTAAATGCTACCTCTACCGCTGGTATTCCGGCTTTTTTCTGGATGCCTACCGGAATTCCCCGGCCGTCATCGACTACGGTAATGGAATTGTCTTCATTAATCGTCACATCAATCATATCACAGTATCCGGCCAGAGCCTCATCCACCGCATTATCGACAATCTCATATACAAGGTGATGGAGTCCCCTTACGGAAGTACTGCCAATGTACATACCAGGTCTCTTTCTGACCGCCTCAAGCCCCTCTAATATCTGGATTTGATCTGCACCATATTCTTCGCTCATATTTTCCTCCTAATTCTCACTGTAAACTTCACCACTCACAACCTTAAAGATCTTATCGATCCGGAACCGGTTATTGACAAAATCCTCCAGCCCCGTACAGGTGATCATGGTCTGTATATGATTAATTCCCGATAACAAGTGATTCTGTCTGCTGCCATCCAGCTCAGATAACACATCATCCAGCAAAAGGATTGGATAATCATTTACTATTTTTTTGACGAGTTCTATTTCTGCAAGCTTTAAGGACAGAGCAGCCGTTCTCTGCTGTCCCTGGGAACCAAACCTTCTGATATCGATATCATTGATGATAAAGCTTAAATCATCTCTGTGGGGTCCCGTTAACGTCGTCCTCTGCTTTAAATCCGAAGGCCTGCTTTTTCTTAATGTATCTTCAAACATATCGGCCGTGACATTTGGCTCATAGCAGATATGTAAAGACTCTTTTTCTCCTGACAGCTGCCGGTGGATGGTTCCGATTAAGTCGTTTAACTGGCTTACAAAGGCCTCCCGGCACCGGATTACCTCCCGTCCGTACTGAACCAGCTGCATATCCCAGATATCCAGTGTCTCCTCATAGTCCGGGCGGAACATGATGTCCTTCAGCAGCTTATTTCTCTGAGTAACAATTTTATTGTACTGAACCAGAGAATGGACATACAGCTTATTAAGTTGACATAACTCCAAGTCAATAAACCGCCGTCGTTCGGCAGGGCCGTTTTTTATGAGATTTAAGTCTTCCGGAGAAAAAAATACAACATTGACAATTCCAAACAGTTCGCTGGCCTTCTTGATTGGAACGCCGTTGACCGCCACGCCTTTAGCTCTGTTTTTCTTTAAATGCATGTCGATTCTGTATGGAACATCTCTTTTTCTGACGTTTAATTTGATATGCGACTCATCCCTGTCAAACTGTATGATTTCCTTATCTTTGCTTCCCCTGTGGGATTTTGTCGTAGCACAGACATAGATTGCTTCTAAGATATTGGTTTTCCCCTGGGCATTATCCCCGTACAGGATGTTGGTCCCATGACTGAAATCCATATGTAGTTTATCGTAATTCCTGTAATTTTTAAGCTCTATCGACTCGATAATCATGGACTTCTCTTATTCCTCGATTTTAATCGTCTTTCCGTCGTACTCGACGATGTCTCCGGCTCTCAGTTTTTTACCGCGCTGAAGCTCTGTCCTGCCGTTTACTTTGACCAGGGCTTCTTCTATTACGTATTTTGCATCCACGCCGGAGCCGACCAGACCCGCTGCTTTCAGGGCCTGGCCAAGCTTGATGTATTCATCTCTTAACTTGATTATTTCCAATTTTTTCTCCTTTTTTCATCCCGTTATCCTAAACGGATGCGGCGTTGAAGTTGACCGGAAGAATTAAATAGATATATTTTCCTTCTTCATCCCTGATGAAGCATGGGGATTTCGGATTCAGCATATAAAGAGTTACTTCTTCGTCATCGATGATTCTGAGCGCATCTATCAGGAACTTTGGATTAAAGCCGATCATGATATCGCTTCCTGTCTTATGAGCCGCCACTTCGGCGTTCATGGATCCAAAGCTGGAATTCATCTTAAGCTGCAGCTCCTGATCCACCACGTTGATGATTAACGGCTTCTTGTCATTCTCACGGATCAGGATGGTTGCTCTCTCAATGGAATCTAACAGTTCCCGCTTATTGACTGTGATCTTGGTCTCGTAATCACTGGAAAGCATCTGGTCGATCCGGAAATACTCGCCCTCAATCAGACGGGATACCACAATCGTATCGTCAAATTCAAATAAAATATGGTTGCTGCTGAAGAATATCAGCACTTCTTTCTCGTTGTCGCCGCCCAGAATCTTGCTGACCTCACTGAGAGTCTTGCCAGGAACGATGACTTTTATATCATGGTACGTATCTTTTAATTCCACATTCCGGATGGAAATGCGGTGGCCATCCAGAGAAACGACCTTTAACTGGCTTCCCGATACCTGGAATAATTCACCGGTCATCATCTTATTGCTGTCGTTGGGAGCAATGGAAAAAATAGTCTGGCGAATCACTTCCTTCAGTGTAAACTGGGAAAGGCAGATGTAGTTATCTCTTTCTATATAGGGAAGGTATGCAAATTCCTCACCGTCACGTCCCTGAATATGGAACACGGATTTTTCGCAGGAAATCGTAGTGGTGAATTTTTCATCGCTTTCAATGGTAACGACAGAGTCACCTGCAGATGAAAGCTTTCGAACGATTTCGGATAACAGCTTGGCATCCAGAGCGATTTTTCCCCGTTCATGGATGGTTCCTTCTACCTTAGTTTCAATACCGAGTTCCATATCGTTGGCTGTCAGTTTAATCTCGGAACCACTGGCATCAATGAAGATACATTCTAAGATCGACATGGTTGTCTTGGATGGAACTGCTTTTAAAACGATGTTGATGCCGTTTAAAATGGCATCCTGTTGAAATGTCAGCTTCATAATTGTTGATAACTCCTTTTCAGTAAATTCACGAATTATATTGATAAATAAATAGATAAATTCCGTCGTATTAGTAGTAGGGGCTGTGGGTATGTGTAAAAGCCTTAAAACCGTCGAGGGGGACAGGCTTTTCCCTGTGAATAAGAGTGTGAATAACGTCCACAATCCTTAAGGAAAACTCTCAGGTTATCCACATGAGCCTGAGAAGGGAAAAGAACCTCATGGTTATCCACAGGCAATCAACATCCAATTCACATGAAATTGTGGATGAAGCTACTGTGGACTGAGTTTTTTCTTGAGGATATCAAGAGTGTTTATTAAGTTGGAATCATTCTTGACAACATCGGCCTTTATCTTCTCGATTCCGTGAATAATCGTCGTGTGATCGCGTCCGCCTAAATACTTACCGATAGACTGCAGCGGTGTTCCCACGATCTCGCGGCATAGGTACATGACGATCTGGCGCGGATAGACGATTTCCTTGTTCCGCTTCTGGGAACAGATATCGAGGGGGGTGATTCCGTAATGGTCCGCCACCACCTGGATGACTAACTCAGGAGTCACTTCCCGCTTGTCGTTGGGAGAGATGATATCCTTTAAGGCTTCTTCAGCCAGTTCTACGGTAATTTCCTTATTATCCAGCCTGGAAAGAGCGACGATTTTTGTCAGGGCGCCTTCTAACTCACGGATGTTGGACTTAATGTTGGTGGCAATGTATTTAATTACCTCGTTATCGATGTTGTAGCCCTCCATCTCTTCCTTTTTCCGGAGGATGGCCATCCTTGTCTCGTAGTCCGGAGACTGGATGTCTACGGTTAAACCCCATTCAAACCGGGAACGGAGACGTTCTTCCAGAGTCTCAATTTCTTTTGGCGGTTTATCTGAGGAGATAATAATCTGTTTTTTGGATTCATATAATGCATTAAACGTGTGGAAGAATTCTTCCTGTGTACTTTCCTTGCCGATAATAAACTGAATATCATCGATCAGCAGGACGTCGTTGGTCCTGTATTTGTCGCGGAATTCAGTAGGAGAGAAGTTGTTCTTATTACGGATGGCATCGATCAGCTCGTTGGTAAATTTCTCACTCGTTACATAAAGAACCTTTGCATTCGGGTTATTTTTCAAAATAAAATGACCGATGGAATGCATCAGATGCGTTTTTCCGAGTCCCACGCCTCCATAGATAAAAAGCGGGTTGTAGATTTCTCCGGGGGATTCGGCAACCGCCAACGATGCAGCATGGGCCAGATTGTTGTTGGCACCGACTACAAAGGTATCGAATGTATATTTCGGATTTAAATTGGCGTTTATGATGGCCGACTGGCTGACCGTGTTCATCGCGTTGTTAATCAGCGTGTTTCCGGTCTGGGCCTTGGGAACTTCTTCCTGCGGAACCTGGTTTTCCACAACGAAGTCTACGTTACATTCAAATCCCGTTACCTCTTCAATGGTAATTTTTAAAAGGAATCCGTATTTTTTACGGATATACCCTAAAAATTCCACGTCCGGGACAGTAACCGTTACGGTGTCTCCGTTTATGGAATGTACTTTCAGTGGGAGAAGCCAGGTTTTGAAGGAAACGTCGGTAATTTCGTGCTCTTCCTTCAAATTAAGTAAGATTTCGTCCCATTTTTCTTTTAACTTTTCTAACATTTCAAGTCTCCTACATCTATCAAAATGCAAATAACGGAAAGTCCCCCTCATACCTGTTTGGGGGAATAGTGCGCATTAGCCCAATCTAAAACCATTTTATACTATTTCGAACTATTTTTCAATGATAATAGAAAAATTTTGTGGATAAGTATGTGTAAGACATGTGAATTTGTTGTTTATGGGGTGTTGATAATGATTCTGAAGGGGAGTTGTCCACAAAAATGAGGCATTTTCTAAGTTCATTTATACACAGACGGAAAAATTTGAATTTAAGAGGCCTTGTGAATACGGGGTGTGAACAATAAACAGGTTATCAAGAGCTTATCCAGAGAGTTATCAACAACTTATCCACATTTTGGGGATAACATTATGTAAATTAACAATATGCATGTGAAAAAGTACACATCACACCATTGACGCGGCGCCTTCTACTGGGTATAATTCGGTTGTAACAGTTGCATTGTATCTTGGAAAAGAACAGTAGCACAGGAGGTAAAAAATGAATATTGAGAACAAAACCCGCAACCTGGTACTGGCCGCAGTCTTTATGGCCATTATCATCATTATGGCATTTACGCCTTTCGGGTATATCCCGCTGGGATTCATGAATGCCACCATCATTCACGTTCCGGTCATAATTGGAGCCATTATACTTGGACCAAAATATGGCGGTTTCTTAGGATTGGTGTTCGGAATAACCAGTCTGTGGAAAAATACGTACATGCCGAATGCCACCTCGTTTGTGTTCTCCCCGTTTATCAAAATCGGAGAGTACGGCGGAAATTTCTGGAGCCTGGTGATCTGCCTGGTGCCGAGAATCCTGATTGGAATTGTGGCATATTATGTATTCAGAGGTATTATGAAGACCCTGAAAGCGAAACGGGCAAGAAGAAGCATTGCTCTGGCTGCAGCGGCAGTTGCCGGATCATTAACCAACACTCTGCTGGTAATGAATCTGATTTACTTATGTTTTGGAAAAGAGTATGGAGCGGCAGCAAAGGGACTGACGGAAGGAATCTATACAGTTATACTGGGAATCATTTGTTTGAACGGAATTCCTGAGGCTATTGTGGCGGGAGTTTTAACCGTGGCGGTCACGCAGGCACTGTTTAAGGCAATGAAGAGATAGAACAATGAAACGATAGAAGAGTGAAATTGTAAAGAGCAGTAATCCATTGGA
>X236_Pygmy_Slow_Loris__coassemble_909_pt1 | contig 17844 bp, 14 predicted proteins | sample X236_Pygmy_Slow_Loris__metabat2_high_PE_002 | metagenome-assembled genome bin X236_Pygmy_Slow_Loris
CCCTCCTTCTGCACCACACGGGCCGCCATTGGAACCGCAGAGACACCTGCGGCGCCTATCATGGGATTTACTTTGCCCTTTGACAGTCTGCACATCACCTTTCCCAGCAGAACACCGCCCGCGGTACCCACGGAAAATGCAGCCAGGCCAAGCACAATAATCTTTAATGTATCCACCCGCAGAAACGCATCTGCGCTCGCCTTGGCTCCAACGGTTATTCCAAGAAACACAGATATGATGTACATCAGGGAATTCTGCAGTGCGTCCACAAGACGCGGAACACAGCCGGATTCTTTTATTAAGTTTCCCAGCATCAGCATGCCTATCAGCGCGCCCGCCGAAGGAAGAAGCAGGACTGTAAACAGAGTCACTATAATAGGAAAGATGATCTTTTCTGTTTTACCAACCGCTCTTAACTGTTCCATCTTGATCTTCCGCTCCTTCTCCGTTGTCAGAAGCCGGATAATCGGCGGCTGAATAATCGGTACGAGAGCCATATAGGAGTAGGCCGCAATGGCAATGGCCCCCAGCAGATGAGGAGCCAGCCTGCTGGTTAAATAAAGGGCCGTCGGCCCATCCGCGCCTCCAATGATTCCGATCGACGCTGCCTCCGGTCCTGTAAACCCCAGCATAATCGCTCCGGCGAAGGTCAAAAAAATCCCCAGCTGGGCCGCAGCTCCCAAAAGGAGACTTCGCGGATTAGCAAGCAGCGGGCCAAAGTCCGTCCCTGCTCCGATACAGAGAAAGATTAACGGCGGATAGATGCCTAAATCGGTTCCCTGGTATAAGTAATATAGGAGACCGCCATTCTCATCCCCTACCGCGGCAGCCATCAGGCCGGTCCGCGTCTGATGCGGGCTGGCTTTCTTCCATGAAGATCCATGATAACGATCCGCTAACGTTCTGCCTTTGCAGATGTAAAAGGTAAATTCCCTCAATTTCACGTTTTTCCCCCCGTACGCACTTTCTTCCGATATCAATCTGTGCTATGATAAAAGAAATATACTTTGGGTTTAATCCGGGAGGTAATTGTATTGGGTAAAAAGACACTGGCTGAAATAGAGTCACTGACCCGCAAAATACTGACTACGTATTTTTGCGACTCTGACATGGAATTTATGATATCGACATTTGCAGATGACATCATATGGCTTGGCGGCGGAGAGCTCCAGAAGGCGGAAGGAAAAGAAGCAGTGGCCGCGGTATTCCGCAGTGGAAAAGATGGTATGATTGCCTGCAGCATGTACGATGAGCAGTATCATTCCATCGATTTAGGCGGCGGTTCCTACTTATGTGAAGCAGTCAGCCGTCTCTTAAGCAAACCGGAATCCGGGGCCTACTTAAACACCCAGCAGAGAGCCACCTTTGTTTTCCGCGAAAAAGGGGATGGCTTAGAGACAGTCCATATTCACAACTCTGTCCCGTTTTCGGAGATTCATGATGACGAACTCTTTCCAGTGGAATCAGGCCGCGAGGCCTTTGAACGTCTTAAATCTGCCCTGGACACGAAAAAACAGGAGTATGAGCATCAGACGCGTTTTCTGGAGCAGCTGTATCATACACTTCCCTGCGGTATTCTCCAGTTTTCTACAGATCCGGCCCATACTATCATTTCAGTCAATCCCATGGTATGGAAATTTTATGGATATGACTCTGAGGCCGAGTACCGGGAAGCCGTCAGTAACCCGCTCCAGAAGGTTGACTTACAGGATCAGGAATGGATTTCCACACTCCTCGACCGGCTGACCCTGAATGGAGAATCTGCTTCCTACCGCCGTCACTGTATCCGGAGAGATGGGGAGGAGGCCTGGATCAATGTCGTTATGGGACGAATCATCAACAGCAACGGTATGGAGGTCATCCAGGCGGTATTTACTGATATCACGGAACAGATGCGGCTGGAACAGGCACAGGAACAGGAGCGGGTACTGGAGAACCGTTTCCTGCGTGCTGCGATCTGCACTGCTTATCCCTTAATCGTAAGTGTCAATCTGACGCAGGACACCTACCACTGTTTTCTAAATGAACAGGAGGAGTATCAGCTGAGTCCGGATGGATGCTTTACGGAGCTTTATGCCAGTTGTATTCCAGAGATCTACAGTTCCTATCAGGCTGACTTTGCCAGCACCTTCAGCCCTGAAGCTCTCCAGCGCCGCTTCTCTGCCGGAGAACAGGAAATCTATATGGAGCTGCAGGGACAGGGACAGGATGGGAAGTACCACTGGCTGTCCCTTCACGCAATTGCCGTGGAAAATCCCTTTAACGACGATGTTCTGACGATCTGTCTCGTCAAGTTTCTCGATGAACTCCGTCAGGAACAGGCCCGCCAGGAACAGCTGCTCCGCGATGCCCTTGCCTCCGCCCAGGCAGCCAGCCGCGCAAAATCAGACTTTCTTTCCCGCATGAGCCACGATATCCGGACTCCGATGAATGCCATCATAGGCATGAGCACCATCGGACAGATCAAGCTTCATGATTCCAGAACCGTAAAGGACTGTTTCCAAAAGATTGATACTTCGTCCAAATACCTTCTTTCCCTGATCAATGATATCCTGGATATGTCCAGGATTGAGACTGATAAGATGGAAATCGCCCATGATCTCTTTGATTTCAGGGCGTTTGTGGAAGAGATTAATCAGATTATCTATCCGCAGACACTGGAACGGGAGATTGCTTATGAGATGCGTCACCTGGAACCTTTGGAAAGCCACTATATTGGAGACTCCCTCCGTATGAAGCAGATTCTCATGAATCTCCTGTCAAATGCACTGAAATTTACACAGCCGGGCGGTTCTGTCTCCGTCGATATAGCAGAGGAAAAACGGACCAACGGATACGCCTATATTCAGTTTGTCATTGAGGATAACGGAATCGGAATGTCAGAAGAGTTCATGGATCGGCTCTTCCAGCCCTTCGAGCAGGAAGCCCCCGGCAATGCCCGGAACAATGTGGGGAGCGGCCTCGGCCTTTCCATCGTCTACAGCCTCGTACAGCTGATGGGCGGTACCATCTCCGTCACGAGTCACAAGCAGGAGGGAAGCCGTTTCACCGTCACCGTTCCCTTCCAGCTGGTAACCGACAACGAGGAGCAGGAATGGGAGCGGAAACGCCAGAATCTCCTAAAAGGATTCCAGGTACTGGTGGTGGACGACGATCCTTCTGTGGGCAGGCAGACAGCTCTGATTCTGGACGACATCGGGGCAGCCACCCGCTGGGTGGACTCCGGTATCCGCGCCGTCCGGGAAGTGGAAAACGCCCTGGCGGAACACTGGATGTTTGATATCGCCATGATCGACTGGAAGATGCCGGGGATGGACGGCATCGAAACCGCCCGGAGGATCCGCCGTCTGGTAGGTCCGGATACCATGATTATCATGATAACCGCATATGACTGGCGCGGCATTGAGGAGGAGGCCCGGGAGGCCGGAATCGATTACTTCATCGCCAAGCCGTTATTCCGTTCGACAATTTACGACACACTTTTAAAACTCGACAGAAAGGAGGCTCCGGAACCAGCCATACCCGATTTGCAGACTCAGGAATCTGTACTGGTGGGGGCCCGGATTCTCCTTGTCGAAGACAATGAGCTTAATCAGGAGATCGCAAAGACGCTTCTGGAGATGAACGGCGCAGTCGTAGATGTCGCCGGAAACGGTGCGGCCGCCATAGACTGCTTCAGCAGTCATGATCCCGGAACTTATCAGGCTGTTCTAATGGATATCCGCATGCCTGTCATGGACGGTCTGGAGGCTACCAGGGGAATCCGTGCCCTGGGCCGTGAGGATTCTGACTCGATACCGATTTTAGCCATGACTGCCAACGCCTTTGAAGAAGACAGGAAAAAGGCATTCGAAGCCTCCATGAACGGTTATCTGATCAAACCGTTGGATGTGAGCGTGCTGATCCACGAATTGGAAAAAGCAATCAGAATGTAAGATTAAAAAATGGGAAGTGAAGCGCCCTGTCCGGCGTCCACTTCCCATTTTCTGTTATTTTCCGGCAGGTTTCATTTCCCCGCAGCTGCAATCGCGTCGATCATATCCATATACTCCGCACAGTACTCTCCGTACATGGACGTGACCGCCTCCTGAAATCTGGCCTTTTCCTCCGGAGACAGTTCCACCACCTGACAGCCTGCATCCCGCACCTTTTTCTCAGAACTCTGTTCCCGTTCTTCCCACAGTTCCCGTTCGTACAGAGAAGATTCCCGGGCGCATTCCCGTATGATATCCTGATCCTCTTTCGTCAGCTTCTCCCATGTGACCCGGGATATCAGCTGAAGCTCCGGAACCCGGTTGTGTTCATCAATCGTATAATATCCAGCAACTTCGTAGTGAGCGGTGGATTCATAGGAAGGCCAGTTATTCTCCGCCCCGTCGATGAGTCCGGTCTGCAGGGCAGAATAGACCTTATCATAGGCCATGGGCACCGCAGAAGCCCCCAGCGCCTCTATCATTCCCACCATCAGCTCCGACTCCTGGACACGGATTTTCATGCCCTTCATGTCCTCCAGCTTTGTGATCGGCTTCGTCGAACTGTAGAAGTTGCGGGCTCCCGCATCGTACCAGGAGAGGGCTACAAAGCCGGAACCGTCAAAGGAATTTAAGAAATCATCTCCGATCTCCCCATCCAGAACCTTCCACATATGTTCCCTTCCCGTATAGAGATAAGGCATCTGCAGCACATTCAGCCTGGGGACAAATTCCGCCAGTGGCGTCAGGGACACACGCGCAAAATCGACTCCGCCGAACTGTATCTGCTCGATTACCGTCTTCTCATCGCCCAGATCGCCGTCCGCCTTGACCAGAATCTTAATTCTCCCTCCGGTCTTCTCTTCCACCAGATCAGCAAATCTGCGGGCCCCCTGTGTTGTGGGATAGTCTTCCGCCTGATTCTCTGCATACGTAAAAACGAATTCAGGAGCAGAAGCCATTTTCTGATCTTCCTTCCGTCCGCCGCATGCAGTCAGAATAACCATTGCTAAGCCAAACAATAACACCGCCTTTATTCTCACAGCACAGTACCTCCTTTCTGCCAGTTTTTTTCCGCAATGGCCTGGAAATACTTGTCCAGCCGTCTGCACCTGCCGTTTTTACGCAGTTTCTTAAGTCCTTTGAAAAATAGCCATACGATATTCTGTAGGACTCTGTCCCGTAGTCCGTTTAAATACCTTTGCAAAGTAATTGGAGTCCGCATAACCGACTGCTTTACCGATCTCTTTTACGTTCACGGTTGGCTCCTCCAGCAGCTTCCCGGCTTCCTCCATCCGGACCTCGGTCAGGGTCTCCTTCTGTCTTCTGCTTTTCTGTTTTCTCTATCAGCCGCGCAATTCCTTCTTCCGTATAGGAGAGAAGCCGCCCGAACTTCCTGGCGGTCTCATAGCTTTGTTGTCTGGTGTATGTGCCGTCTTCCATAAGCCGCTTCTGTTCTTCTTTCAGCCCCAGGTACGCCTCCAGCACCTCGTTCGTGCTGTAAAACAGATAGTTATACGTTCCCCGGTTCAGTTCTTCAGGAAATAAATCTGTCAGAAATGCTTCATCTTCCGGATAGAACAGGATCCCGTATGAATCACAAATCCGTTTCACCTCCGGCAAAAATGAGTCCCGTTCCTCCTTTGTGGCGCAGGGATGGCTCATGGCCAGCTTCTTTACTCCTGCCGCCACCATCTCACAGAAACTGTCCATAGCGCCCAAATGATAGGAATACCGGTCGATTTCACGGCGTGGCTCCTCTGCCTCCTGATAAAGCTCGTATTCCTCCCGGTCCAGCGACAGCGGAATTCCGGATTTGCTTGTAACGTTGACGCCTCCGTACCAGGTGCTGTCTACCGTGAAAATATCGCCCGGCTTGTATTCCAGGGAAAAATCATTGTTTTTCTTTATAATTCTGATTTTCTGATTCTCCATTTTATCCTCTCTCATCTATGTTATAGACACCTTATTTGTGTTACTAATCATTTTACCATCAAATACCGTTTTTTTACAGATACTTTCCGTAGAAACACAGGCGATTCTATTATTTTTTGATGAATAGGAGATCTGTCTTCACAGACTCCAGGACAAACTCCTGTTTTGAAGCTCCGTCATATGACGGTAAATTCCATTCTCCTCCAACAGCTTCTCCGGCGTTCCCTGTTCCGCCACGCATCCGTCCTTTAGCACGATAATCTGATCGGCGCCAGCCACAGTCCGCATCCGGTGAGCAATAATCAGCACGGTCTTATCCTTTACAAGATTGGAGATGGCCTCCTGGACCAATGTCTCATTTTCCACATCCAGGGAAGCGGTAGCCTCATCCATAAGTATGATCGGTGCGTCCTTTAAGAGAGCCCTGGCGATGGAAAGCCTCTGCCGTTCGCCGCCGGAAAGGGTGGAGCCGTTTTCTCCGATTCTGGTCTGATAGCCCTCGGGAAGACGGCTAATAAATTCTTCGCACTGAGCTGCCCTGGCTGCCGCCATGACTTCTTCGTCGGAGGCCCCCTTTCTGCCCAGACGAATATTTTCCATGATCGTATTGTTGAACAGAACTACGTTCTGGAATACGATGGAGAAACTCTTCAGCAGCGTCTCCGGCTCTATTTTGCTGATGTCACTGCCGCCGATGGTAATCTTGCCCTTGTCGGCATCCCAGAACCGTGCGGCCAGCTTTGCGCTGGTAGATTTGCCTCCTCCGGATGGCCCCACGAGAGCCGTAACCTGCCCCTGCTTCGCAGTGAAGGACACCTCACGCAGAACCGGTTCCCCTTCCTTATATGAGAATCCCACCCGGTCAAACACAATATCATAGCCATGACAGTCGGCATCTTCTCTCCCCTGCTGAATCTTCTGTTCCTCAATTGTCTTCATCCTCTCCACAACAAGCAGCGTGGAATATACGGCAGACAGGTTCTGAAGGCAGCCGCTGAGCGGCTGGTACAGTCTGGTCGCAGCCAGCATGAACATCAGAAAGATCATAAAGCTTGTGGAACCAGACACAAGAAGAGACGCGCCAACCAGAACGGTAGTTGCCATGCCGATCTTTAAGATCATCTGAGCCGAGGTCACCAGCGTGCCGTTTAACAGTTCCAGCTTAACTGTAATGGATTCCACATCCATGATTTTCCGGTCCAGCTTCTTTAGATAATCCGCGCGCTGGTTATTGGCCCTGATATCCTGAATATTTTCAATGCATTCCTGGATACCATCGGAGGCTGCAATCTTTTTCCCCTTCTGCCTGCGCTCCATCCTGTCCACAAGCGGTCTTGACAGAACTGCCAGCAGAATTGACACTGGAGCAACCCATAACACCGCAATTCCCATCCTCCAGTTTGCGGCCAGAAGTCCGATTCCGATCAGCACTGTGGAAATCAAAGCTCCGATCAGTTCCGGGATAAAATGAGAAAATGCTTTCTCCACAAATGCACAGTCCGCCATAATTGTGGTTGTCAAATCGGCCAGATCTCGTTTTCCAAAAAATGACAGCGGCAGCATACGAAGCCGTTCCGCCAGTCTGATTCTCATATCGGCGCTCTCCTGATAGGAGGAGAGAAACGTCGCGTTGTACTGCAGATATTCAAAGAAGCCAATAACCGCCAGCAGAACCACGCTGATTCCCACATACCCGCCGATTCCCAGGTCCGGGGGGACAAGACCGATGAGAGGGCCGGTCAGCCGCTCCATAAACAGGAACAGGATTCCCATCGGAAACATCAGGCTGATATTCGTCAGGGCACAGCAAACGATTGCTTTTGTCAGATCTTTTCCTCCCTGCTCGCTCAATGCAAATTTTTTCTGAAGATATTTACTCATGCCGTTCCACCTACCTTCCATTCTGCCGACCTCTGGTAATCCTCCCACATCCTGGCGTACAGTCCGCCGGATGCGAGAAGCTCGTTATGGCTTCCCTCTTCCGCAATGCGTCCCTTCTCCATCACAAAGATGCGGTCCGCACGGCAAATGGTGGACAGCCTGTGGGCGATCATGATAACCGTCTTGCCTTCTGCCAGTTTCTCGAATCCCTGTTGAATCAGGTACTCATTGTCAGGATCTGCAAATGCAGTCGCCTCATCCAGCAGAACGATGGGGGCATCCTTTAAGATCGCTCTCGCCAGGGCGATCCGCTGTACCTCGCCTCCCGATAAATAGACTCCCTTTGTGCCGACGACGGTATGGAGCCCCTGCGGCATTTTCTCAATGATATCTTCGCACCGCGCGGCTTCCAGAGCCCGCCTCACCTCTGCCTCCGCAGCCTGGGGTCTGGCTGCCCGTATGTTATTCAGCAGGGTATCCTTAAATAAGTGGCAGTCCTGGAATACAAAGCTGACCCTTTTCATCAGTTCTTCCGTACCGATCTCACGCACATCAGCACCTCCTATGGTGATACTTCCGCTACTGACATCGAAAAATCGGGGAATCAGGCTTACCAGTGTGGTCTTTCCGCTGCCGGAAGCCCCCACTATGGCCGCGGCAGTCCCCTGCGGAACCGTAAGGGAGACTTTATCCAGAGCTGCAATACCTCCCTTCCGGTAAGAAAAGGTCACATCCTGAAACTGAATCGTATAATCCTTCGGCTTCTTCGGGGCAGGCGGTTCGGAAAGCGGCTCTTCCTTCAGAATTTTTAAGACGCGGTTCATGGCATCTCTGGCTGCCATGGTATTTTCACTGGTCCACATGATCTTATCCATCATTGCCACACAGATCGGGCTGAACAGAATATAAAAGATAATATCCAGCACAGCAGTTGTATAGGAGACCCCTCTGGAAATATCACCGGCCAGCAGAATTCCGGCGGGAATCAGTATGGCAAAAATTCCGTTGATGCTGACTGTATAGGCACACATGGGAATGCGCAGGGAGATGGTATAATTCACCGCCCAGTCCCGATACCGTAGAATCGAATCGTGAAAGCTCTTAAACGAAAATATACTCTGCTGAAACGTCTTAACCACCGGAATTCCCCGGACATACTCCACCGCTTCGTTATTCATATCTTCCAGGGCATTCTGATACTGCCGCATACACTCCGCCATCCCGGTTCCCATCATGCGGCTTAAGAAAAATACGCCCACACCCATAGGAACCAGGCTGATCAGGCCAAATCTCCAGTCAAAGACCAGAAGAAGCACGAGAACAGCGACAGGCGTTACGACAGCCCCGGCCAGGTCCGGAAGCTGATGGGCCAGATAAGTCTCCGTCTGCCCGGCTCCGTCATCGATAATCCGGCGAAGCTTTCCGCTTCCCTCCTGTTTGAAATATCCGACCGGCAGCTTTGCCAGATGGTGAAGTGCCACGGTCTTCATATTTCTGGCCGTGCGGAACGCCGATAAATGAGTACACATAAGCGCTCCAAAATATAACAGCATGCTGATCAGTGAGGAGGCCACCGCCAGCCAGCCCCAATAAACCAGGTGCCGGTTGTCCAGTCCGGTATTCCAGGACAGAACCACCTCTTTTACGACATTCCACATGCACAGATAGGGCGCCAGCGCAATCACGGAACTGATTCCCGATAAGACACAGCCGGCTCCCGTAAGGAACCGGTATTTTCCGGAAAAGGTCATCAGCGTGACTTTCTTTGTCTCCGGAAGCCGTGTCATGATTTTCCTGTTACTGCTTTCCATTTTTCATCCTCCTTTTTGTTGAATTGTAACTTGTATCGTAACTCGCATCGTCTCCTGCAGTTTAGTTAGTTCTAACTAACCGCATAATACAATACATTCCTGTCTACAGGTACTATTGCATCTGACCTATCTGTCTGCCATTCCTGACTATAAAGGCAGATTCAGGATCTTTTTCCACCCCGCATGCTGGAAACGGCTTAAGATGAGGGAGCAGGACACTGCCTCTTCCCGCGGGATATCGTGGTCTACAAACTCCTGAATCTGCCGAAAGAAGGTGCTGCACACGATATGGATCAACGCGTCTCCCAGTTTGGGGACCTGATAACCCATCTGCTCTACCGCCGCCACAAAATCATGGCATGACCGCTCCTCCACCTCGGCCAGCCGGTCAAAGAAGCGTTCTCCACAGCCGGGAGCGCCGCAGCACAGAAGCAGCTTAAACGCCTCGAAATGGTCATAGATGTAATTCACCAGCCACGGAACACACTCCTCCGTCACAACATTCAACATAGCCGGCTGCTCCTCGGGCGGAAGCGACGCAAAATCGCTGTGTACCTTTGTATACAGTTCCACCAGTTCCTCCGCCGCATCTTCCGTCAGCGCCGCAAACAGCGCCTCCTTCCCTGCAAAATAACCATAGATTGCGCCGGTGGTGACCGAAGCTTCTTTGGCAATCCGCCTTAATGAAGCCTTCTCATATCCGTATTCCATAAATTCTTTCCTGCCGGCCTCCAGAATTGCCGCAGCCGTATCTCTGTTTTGGGTACCCATATATTACCTCAATTCTGCTCTGGTTCAAGCATTTTTTATAACAGTGTTATATAACACCGTTATGATACGACAAAATCAGAAAACAGTCAATACAGCTTACTGAACCATTTTTCTCAGTAACTGTCATATTTGCATGGAATGAGAATTGCTATTTCCCCAATTATTCAGTATAATAAAAAAGCTGTGTATCAGCCGCCCGTTTTCAGGTTCCGGCCTTAGGCGTATACACACGAGAAAAGAACATATTATTGGGGGTTATCACTTATGAAAACTAACAACAAATGGGCCAGCAAGATGGGATTTATCCTGGCTACCGCCGGTGCGGCCATCGGCCTGGGCAATCTCTGGAAGTTCCCGTATCTCATGGGGCGTAACGGCGGATTTCCGTTTCTGGTCGCCTATCTGTTTTTTATCTGCATTCTGGGCGTTCCCGTTATGATCACGGAGATGTCCCTGGGACGAAAAACCGGGAAAAATCCCGTTCTTGCGTATGACACGATTCACCCGCACGCCAGGATCGTGGGCTATTTCGGTGTTCTGGCGGCCTTTGTCATCCTGTCCTATTATGCGATTATCGGCGGCTGGATTATCAAATACTTTGTCAGCTATGCAACTGCCTTTCAGGCTCCGGCCGATTTCGCGGCATTTACAGCGAAGCCGGTGGAACCGCTGGTCTGGTTTTTCATCTTCATGCTGATTACCGGGCTGATCTGCTATTTCGGTGTAAGTGGAATTGAAAAGGCCAGCAAATTCATGATGCCAGCGCTGTTTGTCATCTTGATCGTCATCATCATCCGCGGCGTCACTCTGCCGGGAGCCGGAAAAGGGCTTGCTTTTATCTTTTCACCAAAATTTGAAGCGTTTAACATTACGTCGGTCAGTGCGGCTCTGGGACAGGTCTTCTACTCCTTAAGTCTCTGCATGGGTATCACCATTACTTATGGAAGCTACTTAAACAAAGAAGTCAGCATCCCGAGAAGCTGCATGAATATTGCCGCGCTGGACACCACTATCGCCGTGCTGGCGGGAATTGCCATCTTCCCGGCTGTATTTGCCAGCGGCTTAGAGCCGGCCTCAGGCCCCAGTCTGATCTTCGTCACGCTTCCAAAGGTTTTTGACGCCCTGAAGGGCGGAACGGTTTTCGCTGCCCTTTTCTTTTTACTGGTGCTGTTTGCCGCTGTAACAAGCGCAGTAGCTCTCCTGGAGGTATGTGCCTCCTTCGTCATGGGGACGTGGCACTGGAGCAGAAAAAAAGCCGTGCTTCTCTTAGCCACGGCCATCTTCCTGCTTGGAATCCCCAGTTCCCTGTCCTTCGGACCACTGGCGGATATCTCCATACTGAATTACAATATCTTTGATTTTGTCTGCATGCTGACGGACAACATCTTTCTCCCACTGGGCGGCATCTTCATGTGTTATTATGTGGCCTGGAAATGGAGTCCCAAAAATCTGATTGCGGAAATCGAGCAAAACGGTGTGCGCTTCAGACTGGCAAAAATCTGGGTTTTCTTAATCAAGTTTATTACTCCGGTGATGGTCGCCATTGTAACCATTACAGGGTTCATTGCCATTTATCATACAGTCTCGGGGCGGTGACAGACCCGTCTGAATATTTATACTGTGACAGGAATATACATTACCATATCTTATTTTACCTGAACATGGAGGAATTGGAATGTGTACCGCAATCACTGTCCAGACACCGCAAAGAGAAGTTTATTTTGGACGCACCATGGATTTTTCCTATCAGCTGGAACCGGAGCTGTATTTTATTCCAAAAGGATATGAATGGAAGAATCTCCTGAACACTCACAAAATCAGGAATCAATACAGTTTCATGGGAATCGGCCAGGACATCTCACGGATTATCTTCGCCGATGGTGTCAACGAGATGGGGTTTGCGGCTGCAATGCTGTATTTCCCCGGTTACGCCGTTTACGATCCCATCGCCTCACCGGATTCCAGGGGACTTTCCATTACTGCCCTCGAGGTCGTCAGTTTTCTGCTGGGAATGTGCCATTCTGCAGATCATGCCGCCTCTCTGCTCCGCTCTGTCAGAATCGTCGGTGCGGAAGACTCTGTCACCCATTCCATTGCACCGCTTCACTGGATTATGGCGGATCAAAGCGGTAAATGCCTTGTCGCGGAAAAAACAGCAGACGGCTTACATATTATGGAGAATCCCATAGGGGTGCTTGCCAACAGTCCTGATCTTCCGTGGCATCTGACCAATCTCCGCAACTACATGAATGTGACGCCGGATCAGCCTCCCGAGAGAGTGTGGGATTCTGTAAAGCTTACGCCATTTGGACAGGGAGGAGGAACATTCGGCCTTCCGGGAGATTATACCTCGCCGTCGAGATTCGTGCGAACCGCATGGCTAAAGAGTCACGCCCCCATTCCGGCTGACAGGCAGGCGGCTGTAAACACCTGTTTTCACATTATGAACAGCGTCACCATTCCAAAAGGAGCCGTCATGACCTCCCGCGGTACGCCCAGCTATACCCAGTACACGGCATTTATTGATCTGTCTGCAAAAGAATATTTCTTTAAAACATATGATAACAGCCGGATTACATCTGCCAAACTGCCTTCGGCGTCTGGCGGTGATCTGAAAGCGTTGCCGCTGGTAAGTTTGAATAAACCATCACAGTTTGACCGTCTGGAGGTATAGTAGGTCTGTGTGTTTAGATTCATGTCCATTTCCCCGCTAATTCCTCCAGACTCTTCACAGGAGGCATACATCTGCTGCCGCTGCAGAGATAAAAAAGAGATCCGGCTTCCGGCAGCGGGTAATCTCCGATATAGGGTGCCAGCTTCGTCAGCTCCGTTTCATTGTCTGCCGTCTTCACCACAACGGTCAGTCCCGGCACGGTTTCTGCCAGATATGCCAGACGGCGAGCCAGAATGCTCAGCGCTTCACCGCTTTCATCAGGTGAAACCGTGCACACCAGTTCCCTGGAGGGATACAGGACATTCATCATCGTCAGCAGCGCAAAACTGTGTCCGGACGGATATCCCTCCATAGCGCCTGCCAGATAATGCAGCTGTTGATTCAATACATCCTGCCATTTCGTCTCCCCGGTGATCTGGGCCAGCTGATACAGTCCTAAAGCTGCAGCTGAATTTCCTGACGGCACTGCACCGTCATAAGTCTCTTTTGTTCTCACAATAAGCGGTTCCCCGTCTTCCGCAGTCATCCAGAACCCGCCCCGCTCCCGGTCAAAAAACTGCTGTATCATGGTTTCCGCCCATTGGGCTGCCCGCGTGAGATAATCTGTCTGAAATGTCACCCTGTAAAGCTCCAGCAGGGCAAGAATATAGCAGGCATAATCGTCCAGCTTTCCCTCCCCCGCAGAGTCTCCTTCACGATAACGCACCATCAGCCGTCCATCTCGTACGAGATTTTCATGGATAAATGTCTCCGCCCGGACAGCCATATCCAGATAGTTTGTATCATCCAGGACTGCTCCTGCCTTCGCGCACGCGCAAATCATCCAGCCATTCCAGGAGACCAGTATCTTATCATCTCTGTGAAGCCGGGTACGGGTGATGCGGTAATCATACAGTTTTTTTAAATCCGGGCTTTCGTGATTTTCCCATACCGCTTCATACGCTTCATTTTTCAGCAGATTGGGGATGCTTTTCCCTTCAAAATTCCCACGTTCAGTTATTCCGTAGCAGCTGCAAAAGTCCGTTCCTGCGTCCGGGCCCAGAATCCGGCATATTTCCTGAGGAGTAAATGCATAATACTTTCCTTCTACCCCTTCACTGTCTGCGTCCTGCCCGCAATAGAAGCCTCCTTTTTCATCTGTCAGTTCTGCCTCCACATAAGCAAGAATCCGGCGGGCCACACGTTTATATCCATTACGTCCAGTCAGGCCAAACGCTTCCACGTAAGCCATCACAAGCAGCGCATTATCATAAAGCATTTTTTCAAAATGCGGAACCAGCCATGTTTCGTCCGTTGAATATCTGGAGAATCCGCCTCCAATGTGGTCAAAAATTCCGCCCCGGTACATCTGTACCAGCGTTGTTTCCGCCATCGCAAGCGCTTCCCGCTTCTTCTCCCTTACGCCATACTCCATCAGAAAGATCAGGTTATGGGGTGTCGGAAACTTAGGTGCACCGCCAAAGCCCCCATTCTTTTTGTCGAAATCACCCAAAAACTGCCGAAACGCCTGATGCACTGCGTCGACTCCAGGCTCTGCCGACATGGTGATTCGTTCCTGAGCTTTTAAGTGAGCTTCGATCTGCCCCGCACTGTCTAAGAATGTTTCCCTGTCCGCCTTCCACTGCCCGGCCACCACGGTCAGCAATTCTTCCAGCCCCCACACGGCCATATCTGGCATAAGGCGGAAAATACGTTCCCGAAAAGAACGGTTTGCAGTCAGGAGTCATAATAATCGTAAGCGGCCAGCCACCCTGTCCGTTCATTGCCTGACAGACCGACATGTACACCGCATCCACATCCGGCCGTTCCTCCCTGTCCACCTTTACGCAGACATATTCCCTGTTTAAAAGTGCTGCAATCCTGTCATTTTCAAATGATTCCTGCTCCATTACGTGACACCAGTGACAAGTACATCCCTGCAGACACGTCAGCTGTACCCAATAGATAGGAAAACGGGCTTATCCTCAAGCCGCGCTTTCTCAAATGCTTCCCCGCCCCACGGATACCACTGCACAGGATTATAAGCGTGCTGCAGCAGATACGGCGACTTTTCATTGATTAACCTATTGGGTATATTCTTATGATTGTCCACAGGACCACCTCCTTTCTGTAAAAAGAGGGCATACTTGCAGCTGCAAATACACCCCCTGTAAATGATCTGAGATTGATGGTTACCCTGTTATGTTCTCACTGACTGCGTTAAATTATACGCGGAACCAGCACTTCTGACTATTTCCCGGACTGGATAAAAGAAATCAGATCTTCCACGTTCTCAAACTTGTCGTAATCCCCGTTTATTCCCTCGCTGTGATACATGACTCCATTCTTTTCATTGCGCTCCAGGCAGTCCAGCAGGGCTTCCACACCATACCGCTGAATAAATGTTCTGAATCCAAGCGGCTTTATTTTCCCCAGCAGCCCTTTTGAACAGGATTCCTCACAGACGTAACAGCCTGCGATTCCTTTTTCCATAGAACAGTTCCTGTTTTCACACCAGTTCCGATCCGCACATTCACCGGAATTACAGCCTGCACATGTATCGTTTGCCGAACAAAGACAGCAGGCAAGACCACATCTTGCGATACCCATTTCACGTTTCATTTGTAACCCTCCTTATTTTCATTTCGACCCTATGTATCTAAAAACATGTTTTCTGTACTTCTCATACTCACTGCCAAATGTATCCGCCATAAATTTTTCTTCCTGCAAAATCTGCAGATGCAGCATTACCACTGCAAAAATCGTAAAAACCAGTAAAACCGGATTAAAAAACATGAGGAGGAAACCTAAATACACCAGATCAAAGCCAAGAAATGCCGGATTACGGCTAATGCTGTAGATACCGGTTGTCACCATCTCCGTCTTGTCATGTTCCGGTATGCCTGCCCGCCAGCTGTCCCTCATCGTATAGACAGAAACAGCAAAACACATCACTCCTGCAAATGCCGCCAACACACCTGTATATCTGGCAAAAACCGGAAGCAGGCTGATTCCTGTGAATACGCTTATGAGTTCCGCCACAGGCGCCGCACAGGTCGCTGCCTTCATGGTCATTTCCACCCGAAATAACCTCCCCCTTTTTCCGCCTTTCGCAATATGATCAGTCTGTATTCCCTGCTTTTTCTGCATTGCCATTTTCCCAAAATAAACTCCATAGAAAAGAAGAAGCACCAACAGTCCCAGTCCTCGAAATATCATGCTTCCTCCCTGCCGGCCTGTGCTTTTGCCTTCTCCCACTGTTCCTTCGTCAAACAGGTGACATGTTCTGTCCTGATATCATTCATCAGCACCCACGGGATCTTTTCATTGGTATGGTGATAGACAAAACCGCATTTTTCCTGAACGCGGCAGGATTGCTCATTTCCGTCAAAATAACCGCACCACAGTTTTTCCATATTCAGTTCTTCAAATCCATACCGGATCAGCTCACGCACCGCTTCCGGAATCAGTCCCTGGCCCCAATAAGGGACCCCAATCCAGTATCCGATTTCCGCTTCCGTGTCGGCCTCATCCCATGGTCTGAGAATCAATCGGTATGTTTCCAATCTGTCTGTCACAAGAATACCTCCTGTTATTGGTTTTGAATCGTCTTAAGCTCTATTATAAGGCATTTTTGCTTATAATCAATGTATATTTTTGTTACTTCTATACTGCCTGGATTGTTGTTGTAAAGAGATTCCTTCGATTCCTTCAAAACATGCTTTTATGAATTATTTTATATAAAAAAGCAGATATGATCCTGATATGCCCCCTGTCAAGTAGACAGGTTAAATATCTAAAACAAAGTGCAGATGAACGGTCACACAGATTTGTGTGGTCGTTTTTCTACGCATACCATTTCTCTTTATATTTCTCAATTCTCTTATTGGTAGGAATGGGATATTCTTGAATGATCTCAGACTGTAACGCTTCATTCCTTACTTCCAAAGGTGTTTTACAATGATATCTGTCCTGTGGGCGTTTGGTTGAATAAAATCGTATGTAATCATTTATTGCATACCTTAAAGAAGCTTCATCCGTGATTTCATACATTTGATGCCTGTACACGTTGTTCTATAGAATATCTGGATATTCCAGACATAAAAAATACCTCCTAAGTAGATTTGGTTATTTACCTTGTCTACTTAGGAGGTATCATATCAGGATGATATCTGCTTTTTTATTCTTTATATCTATAAGTGAGCAAACTTGAAATTTCACCAAATTATAAAAGATAATTCAAAAATAAAACATCAACGCTTTTGTGTATACTGTTTTTGTCAGCAAAACAATAATCTTTAAGGGATGATGTCTTATATATACAGCACTCTTACTTTGGAGGCGTCACACGCATTCTGGTCCTAGATAATTTGATATGGTAACACAGTAATAAGAATTTAAAAAATAAAAAGCCTAAGATGGCAGATAACATATTTAGCATAATATCATCAACATCAAAATACCCTAATAATAATAAAAATTGTAAACTTTCGACAATAATTATAATAACAAATGAACGTAAGCTGACTTTCCAAAAACTTCTATACTTACGAAATGTAAGTGGCATTAAAAAGCCCAATGGTATGTAACTTACAATATCTCCAGTAATGTTCATGAATGCATAATTAGAATGAATTTCCTTTATATAAGGTGCTATACTTCTGAAAGGTACAAGGTTTACATTCCAATAGCCAAGTGATCTATTGTAGTGAATCTGTTTTATTCGATCAATTAAATCATAAATGTTTCCATTAAATTTTATAATCACAAAAAGTAATAAAAAAAGTAAATATGCATGCCATAATTTATTGAATAATTTGTT
>X236_Pygmy_Slow_Loris__coassemble_913_pt1 | contig 17584 bp, 12 predicted proteins | sample X236_Pygmy_Slow_Loris__metabat2_high_PE_002 | metagenome-assembled genome bin X236_Pygmy_Slow_Loris
CGAGGCCTCTTGGAGGAGCATACTCCGACTGTCTGCATCAGGATCTGATTGCAGTCCATCAGGGAATGGCGCTTAGCATGGCACAGCTTTCATCTGAGGTGGAAATTATCAGCGAAGTGGAAAACTGGCCTCATACGAGATTTACAAAGAGTCTGAACATGACCGGACTGCAGATGAAGCTTCATGTGCTGGCGGGGGCGGACAAAATATCCATGAATGTTTTTGATTTTATGGGGACGCCTTATGTGCAGGAGATGCCCATGGTTGAGCTGATCAGAGACAAGAAGCCGGAACTTCTTAAGATGGACGGGCTGCGCAGGGGAAAAGAGCAGGATGGGCTTGGTGTGTTATGGTATCCAGGGCAGGAAAATCTGCTGGAGACACCAGGAGGACGGCTGGAAGAGCTGGTTTTAAAAAGGGAGTTTGACACACTTTTTCCGCTGCTTGGTATTCCTGTATGTTTCCGGGAGAGGGAAGTAAATCTGCTGTCCGGTGTCAATGCGCTCTGCTGCAGCCGTGAGGAACTTATGAGGCTGTTGGAAAAAGGTCTGATTCTGGATGGAGCAGCGGCCGGGTATTTATGCAGACGCGGGCTGGGAAGATATATCGGGTGTGAAGATGTGGGAGCTGAACTGAGGTCGCCGTCTGCAGAACTTCTGTGCGGAGAAGAATTTCATGGATCATTCTCCGGGAATCTGCTGCCGACTGACTGGATGAGACTGGAATACAAAAAAATCAGAATTCCTCTGTTTCAGTATGATCCCGACTGCGAAGTTCTGACCGTATATGTCGATAAAGACCGGAAGGTCCTGGGACAGGGAATTGTATTGTACGAGAACAGACTGGGGGGAAGAGTCTGCGTGATTCCCGGTTATATAGGGACGTGGCAGTTTGCATACCGGAGCAGAAGCTGGCAGATGATGCGTATCGTGGAATGGCTGTCAAAGGGGACCTTTCCCGTACTTGTGGAAGACAGTCCCAATATTGCGCCGTTCTATTATTCAGACAGAGAGACGGGGGAAGGCCTTCTTGCACTGTTAAATACGGGGCTGGATGTGCAGACGGCATGCCTTCGCAGGAATGCTAACCTATGCATGTATGAAGAAGGTATGGAGGAGAATGCGTACAGTCTGGAACCTCTGGAACTGCGTGTGATCAGAGTTGGGTATGAAAGAAACGAAAAGGAGAATGCGTCATGAAAAGGCCTAATCTGCTTGTCGTATTCGCAGATCAATGGAGAAATACAGCAAGGGGAATTCATGATCCACAGATTGTAACTCCCAATATGGATCAATTTGCTGAGGAGGCATTTAGTACGGATCAGGCTGTCAGCGGCTGCCCGTTGTGTTCACCTTACCGAAGTGAACTGCTTACCGGGCGCCGTGCCGTTCATACAGGAGTCTTTGGAAACTGCATGACCGGATATGATAAGTGTCTGTCACCGGATGAATTATGCATCAGCCAGGTTTTAAAGGAGTATGGATACCGGACCGGCTACATTGGAAAATGGCATTTGGACAGTCCTGAACTTAACTCCGTCAGTCATCCGGTGTCTGGAGCGGAAGGCTGGGATGCATATACGCCTCCGGGAAAGATGCGGCATGGGTTCGAGTATTGGCATGCCTATAACGCATGGAACGACCATTTGCAGATGCATTACTGGGAAGACAGCAGTGAAAAAATCTATGCGGATGCCTGGTCACCGGTTCATGAGACGGATAAGGCGCTGGAATTTATGGGAAGTGTGAAGGAGCAGCCTTTTGCCCTGTTCCTTTCCTGGAATCCGCCGCATCCTCCCTTTGAGAAGGTTCCGAAAGAGTATTATAACCGTTACCGTAACTTAGAACCGGATTTACCACCCAATGTCGAAGGGGAACGCTTTGACAATCAGACGGGAGAACCGGGATTCGGGAGCCGCGAGGAACTGGCTGAGGCAGTCCGCTGCTATTATGCGGCGATTACGGGACTGGATGAGCAGTTCGGAAGAATCGTTTCATGGCTGAAGGAGATGGAGCTTTACGATCAGACCATCGTTCTTTTGACTGCTGACCACGGGGAACATCTGGGAGCACATGGGTATGTGGGAAAACATACCTGGTATGAGGAATCCATTAACATCCCTTTCCTGATGAGATATCCGGAAAAACTGCCTGCGGGCCGTAATGATATTTCGGTGGAAACTGTGGATATAGTTCCTACCCTGCTGGGACTCCTGGACATTGCGATACCTCCATCGGCGGAGGGAAGATGTCTGGCAGACTGGATTATGTGCGGTAAAAAGCCGGAAAATGAGGCTGTATACTCTTCTGCCTATATCAGCCGTGACATTTTTTTAGAAGCTTATAAGGAGAAGGGGCTGGATCCAAAAAGAAGCGGCTGGCGCTGTATCAGAACACCGGAATACAAATATGTGATTGAGAAGGGCTATATGCCGGAACAAATACCAAGATTCCTGTTGTTTGACAGAATTGCAGATCCATATGAAATGAGTCCGCTGATATGCAGGTCTCCCTGGGAGCAGCCCGTGATGGCACGGCTGCATAGTCGGTTGATGAAACATATGGAAGAGACTGGGGATCTTGTCGATTGTGTTATCCCAAGAGTTTAAAGATTTTCTTACAAATACTGCCAATTGTGTGAACTTTTCGTGTTGAGGTTGACACATGGCAGTATTTGTCATTATAATTAATTGAATGCGAAATTTACATAAATTAGTATAAATGGAAAAATACTGAGGACATATTGGGAGAGACAGATGAGGAGATATAAAAAAGCTCGTAAGATGGCAGCAATACTGGCCAGTGTCCTGGTGATTGATTCCCTCGTGGGATACGTATCACCGTACATAGAGAGTATGGCATACATGGAGAGGTCGGCGACGGTTAATGCTTCTTCGCTGAACGTGAGGAGCGGTCCTGGTACGACCTATTCTATCGTTACGAAGCTGACCAGCGGGGCGGCGGTAACGGTTATAGATGAGAAGACGGCCTCAGACGGGGCGTTGTGGTATCAGATCCGGGTAAAGGGCTCAGGCGGGACTGAGACGACCGGATACGTTTCAAAGAGTTATTTGAAATTTCCGGTTTCCTACACGAGTGATGCCGATTTTGAGGCGCATTTAAACTCGGAGGGATTTCCGGAAAGTTATAAAGTGAGGCTGCGGGAACTTCATGCACAGTACCCGAAGTGGGTATTCAGGGCTCAGCATACGAACCTGGATTGGAACACGGCTGTGAAGGAGGAGAGCCAGGTGGGGCGAAACCTGGTTCACACCAACAGCATGTCTTCCTGGAAGTCCATCGCGGATGGCGCGTTTAACTGGGACAGCAGCACCTGGTCAGGCTTCGACGGAAGCTCCTGGGTGGCGGCCTCCGAGGATATTGTAAAATATTATATGGATCCGAGAAATTTTCTGGATGAGACCAATGTCTTCCAGTTCCTGACGCATACGTACGACAGCAACAGCCACACCGTGGAGGGGCTTCAGACGATGGTAAAAGGAACCTTTTTATCAGGAACCGCAGCCGGAGGAGGAAGTTCGTCTCCGGGAGGCAGCAGCCCGGGAGGAGGGGATTCTTCCTCCTATGGTCCGGGAGTTTCCGGTGGAGGCCCGGGGGTTAGTCTTCCAAGTACAGGCGGGGGTTCCTCGGGGGCCGGAGGTTCTGATACGATCGAGAGCGCTGCTCCCAGCAAGGGCAATACGCCGGGAGTCAGCCAGGAATCGCCTCACGCCTCCATTACGCCGAACACGCCCCGGGTGCTTATGGAGTACGGCCCGGGCGTCAGTCTGACCGGCCCTTCGGCAGGCGGCAGCGGAAGCGTGACACCGAGCGGAAGCACCAACTATGTTGATATTATCATGAACGCCGGAACTCAGTCGGGAGTCAATCCCTATGTGCTGGCTGCCATGATTATCCAGGAACAGAGTTCGAGCGGAACCGGTGGAAGTATTACCGGAACCGAACCGGGATATGAAGGCTATTATAATTTCTTTAATATAGAGGCATATCAGTCGGGCAGTATGTCTGCCGTACAGAGAGGACTCTGGTGGGCTTCTCAGTCAGGCAGCTACGAGAGACCATGGAATTCCCCTGAAAAATCAATTTTGGGCGGAGCTCTTTATTATGGTAATAATTACGTAAAAGTTGGACAGGATACATTTTATCTGAAGAAATTCAACGTACAGGGGAATAATCTCTATAAGCACCAGTATATGACTAATATACAGGGCGCGGCTTCTGAGGGCGCAGTCTATGCGAAGGCTTATAACGACGAGATGAAGCAGACTGCTCTGGAGTTTAAGATTCCGGTTTATAACAACATGCCGGATAACGCGTGCAGCCAGCCGACCACAGACGGCAATCCAAATAACAAGCTGTCCTATTTAAGTGTGGATGGATTTGTGATGACGCCAACCTACAACAGAGATACCCTGGAGTATAATTTAATTGTTGATCCTTCCGTTTCCAGTATTACGGTCAATGCCGGTGCAATTGACAGCAGGGCAACAGTCAGCGGCTCCGGAACAATCCAGCTGCAGAACGGTGAAAACGATGTGCGGATCGCCGTAACGGCTCAGAACGGCAGTGTCAGAGAGTATGTGGTTCACGTGGTCCGTCAGGACAACGGCCCGACGTATTCCTCCTCTGTCGGAGGAAGCACCGGCGGCAGCGGCGGTTCTTCAGCGGGACCGGGCGGCGGAGAGGTCGGACCTGGCGTAAGCAGCGGACCAGGCGTGTCTGAACCGTCTTCCGGCGGCAGCGCGGGAACACCGGGCGGAAGCAATATAACAATCGCCCCGGATGGTTCTAACTAAACGTAAGTAAGGAGATTTCTATGAAAATAAAACTGAAACGACTGATGGCCGGCCTTATGCTGGTCTGCATGCTGGCAGTGATGGGACCATGGGGACAGATGGTCTCCTGGGCTGCCAATACGAGAATTGCATTTTCAGACCCCTCGGTTATGGTGGGCAATGAAGTAACAGTTACCATGAAGATCACCAGTGATTCTGCGCTTGGCAAGGCTGACGTCATGGTGGCTTATGATTCGGCCGCACTGGAATTTATCAGCGGTAACGGTGCAAACGGTGGGGCAGGAGCGTTAAAGCTTCAGGATACCACAGATGCCGCCGATCAGAAATCATTCAGCTTTACCTTAAAATTTAAGGCACTGAAGGCAGGAAATACACAGATTTCTGTGACATCCCAGGAGATTTATGATGCGGATTCCCAGATTGTAACGGTGGATCAGCAGGGCAGCTCTACTGTGAAAGTAACTTCCCCGGCTACCTCTTCAAAGGATGCCGCGCTCAAGTCCTTAAAGATATCGCCAGGTGAGCTTTCACCGGAGTTTTCACCGGAGGTGGAAAACTATACGGCTTCCGTGGATGGAAACACCGTAGACTTAGTAGTGAACGCGGTGGCGGCCAACGCGGGCGCCAGTGTCAGGCTGCAGGGCGACAAGGGCTTAAAGGCCGGAGAAAATCAGGTAGTGGTTAATGTAACGGCAGAGGACGGAGAGACCGTTAAGAACTATACCATTGCTGTGACGAAGGCGGAAGGCGGAGAGACGGCACCGGGCGGAAGCATCGGGGCAGATGTGTCCGCGGAATTCGGTGACGCCGCTGTTACGGTGAACGGCACGGAATATAAGGTGGCGGCTTCCTTCGACGAGTCGGCATTGCCGGAGGGCTTTGAAGCAGGCACGTATGATTATAAGGGAACCGAAGTGATGGCCGGAAAAGGTCTGGAAAAAGATTTAACGCTCCTGTATCTCCAGGATGCGGGCGGAAACGGCGGCTTCTACATCTATAATGCGGAAGCGGATTCCTGGTCACAGTTCGTCTCAGTGGAGACAAGCTCCAAGGCGATCGTAATCGTGCCGCTCGATGCGGGTGTAACGGTTCCGGAGGGCTTTGAAGAACGTCAGATTGATATCGACGGAGTCCGTGTAACGGGCTGGATCCCGAAGTCCGAAGGCGATCCGCAGTACTGCCTGTTCTATGCGATGAACTGGAATGGAGAAAAGAACTTCTATCGGTATGATCTGACAGAAAAGACGATCCAGCGGTACTATGCTTCCGGCATATCCATGGATTCCTATAACAAGATGAAAGAGGATTACAACAGCCTCGTCCGTGATTATAACCTGCAGCGGTATATCCTGATTGGTGTGGGCGTGCTGGCATTTATCCTTCTGATCGTGATTCTGATCCTTTTAAAACGGGGTGGAAATGGTTCGGACAGAGGGTTCCGGGAGGAACGGCGTGGAAGAACTGAGGAGCCCGAAGGCTTCTTTACGGAGCCGGAAAGCCAGGCGGGCCGTGTGCGCCGCTATACCCGTGATGAGTTTGAAGGGGAGGGAGAAGCACCTCTTCAGATACAGGAAGAACCGGAAGAGGATGATTTTGAGATGGAAGACAGTCTCGATGATATGGAGAAGAAACTGTCCGCCCGTCTTGCAAAAGAGGCAGAGAGGGACGCAGCCGCACCGCAGAGAACCGTAAGAGAGCAGACAATGGCTGCACCACGGCCAAACCCACGGAATGCAGCTCAGGCAATGAGAGGCCAGGAGGGCAGACCACAACCGTCCAGACCACAACCGTCCAAACCGGATCGTGCAGTGAGATATCCGGAGATGGAAGACGATGATGATTTTGAATTTATGGATCTTGATGATTAAAAGAGAAAACGAATGATGGACAGGACTGCTTCTGAAACAGGAAGCGGTCCTGTTGCTTTTTTTTGGTTCTTTTTAGGGAATGTCCGATGTAAATATATTACATATTGAAAAAAGAATTCTTGTGTGCTATTATGTGTATAACAGATATAACGAAAGATGGTGAGAATATGATATTGCAAATCGATTTTAACAGTGATGAGGCAATTTATATCCAGCTTCGGAATCAGATCATTATTGGAATTGCCACGGAGACGATTAAAGAAGGGGATCCTCTGCCCTCCGTGCGCCAGATGGCTGATAATATAGGAATTAATATGCACACGGTAAATAAAGCGTACTCTGTCTTAAAACAGGAAGGTTTTGTTAAGCTGGACCGCCGCAAGGGGGCGGTCGTGTCCCTGGATGTGGATAAGATGCGCGTTCTGGACGAGATGAGGAGAGACTTAAGCGTCGTGCTGGCCCGTGGCATCTGCAAGAATGTTACCTGTGACGAGGTGCACCAGCTTGTAGATGAGATATACATGCTGTTTTCCAGAGGCCAGAAGGAGGAATAGCTATTGTTGGCAGCTTCAGGCAGGGAGCAGACTGTAACGAACAGCCGGAAGAATGGAGGATACTTATGTTATGTGAGAGATGTGGAATTCGCGAAGCGAATATCCAGTATACAGAGGTAATCAATGGCGTGAAAAAGGAACACCATTTCTGTGCCCAGTGTGCCAAAGAGATGGATTTCGGACCGTATTCCGCTATTTTTGACGGAGATTTTCCGTTGCGCAAGCTGCTGTCAGGACTTCTCGGCATCGAGGATACCAGCCGGGTGCCGGATAAGCTGCATCAGGTGGTCTGTCCAACCTGTAAGACCAGCTACGACGAGTTTATTAAAAACAGCCAGTTCGGCTGTGCTGACTGCTACAGTGTGTTTGGTCCCCTGATGGAGGAGAGCTTAAAGCAGCTGCAGGGAAGTACCACTCATACGGGAAAGCAGCCGAAGTACCAGAAGATTTCTTATAAAGCTCCGGATATAAAGAGCCAACAGGACGGGGCGGCGGGTGAAGCCGTCTGCGAACGGGAAGAGGAAATCATGGAGCTGGACGCAAAATTAAAAGAGGCGCTGCAGTCTGAGGACTATGAGACCGCTGCAGTCTGCCGTGATAAAATCAGAGAATTAAAGAAAGGACATGAGGCGAATGCTTAGATGGTTTGAAAAGACAGACGAGAACCGGTCGGGTGTCATCAGCAGCCGCATTCGTCTGGTGCGAAACTGGGAAGAATATAAATTTCCGGCCATGCTCGGGACTCAGGAGAGTGAGGAGATGGTCCGCCGCCTGGAATTCGGACTGAAGGATTTATCAGAGGTGGAAGGAAAGAAGTACGAATATGCCATGCTGGAAGAACTGGAGGAACTGGACCGTGCGGCCCTGCGGGAGCGGAGAATTTTAAACCGTGCCGCAGTGGAAAAAAAGGCGCCGGCTGGCATCATTCTGTCTGAGGACGAGGATACCAGTATCCTGCTGAACGGCGATGATCATATACGGATTCAGCTGCTTTCTTCCGGACTTCATCTGGAAGAACTGTGGGAGCGGGCAGATGCCCTGGATGATTATATCAATGAACGGTTTCCCTATGCGTTTGACGACCGATACGGCTACCTGACATCTTTTCCGACGAATGTGGGAACCGGGCTGAGGGCGTCTGTGGTGGTACATCTGCCCATGCTGTCATCAGGCCGAAAGTTTCCGGCTCTGATCGCTGACATGAGCCGGTTCGGGACAGCGGTCCGCGGCGTATACGGCGAAGGTGAGGAGAATTTTGGCTCCCTCTATGAGATATCGAACCAGAAGACGCTGGGACAGAGCGAAAAGGAGATCGCCGATGTGGTTACGAAGGCGGCCATCCAACTGACGAACCAGGAGATGACGGTCAGGAAGATGTCGCTCCAGCGGCGCCGCCTGGAACGGGAAGACGAGGTATACAAATCTTACGGTGTTTTAAAATATGCCAGGAGGCTTACGGCCAGAGACGGGATGATCTTTTTGTCCCAGGTCATGGCAGGAACGGCGGACGGACTGCTTGCAATGAAAGAACCGTGCTCCGTTTACCGTCTTATGCTAGGACTGCAGCCGGCAAATTTACAGAAGATATCCGACAGGCCCTTAAGCAAGGAAGAACTGGATATTGCAAGGGCGGAATTTATCCGCAGAGAGCTGCCTGATTTGGCAAAATAGGCGGGAGATAATAACAAGGAGGACATACTGATATGATAGACAGATTTACAGCCAAGGCCAGAGAGCCCATTAATCTGGCTGTCCAGGCAGCGGAGGAGCTGGGCCACAGCTATGTTGGAACCGAGCATCTGCTGATTGGACTTTTAGAGGAAGGCAGCGGTGTGGCCGCAAGAGTCCTTTCGGAGAACGGCGTTAAGAAAGAAAAGGTGATTGGCCTTGTAAGCCAGCTGATCTCTCCGGACCAGACGGTCCGCATGGAGGAGAACGGCTATACCCCCAGCGCCAGAAGAGTGCTGGAGAACAGCTATAAAGAGGCGGTTCGTTTTAAGGCAAGACTGATCGGAACCGAGCATCTGCTGATTTCCATCATACGGGATAATGACTGCGTGGCATCGAGGCTGCTCAATACCATCGGCATCAGTATCCAGAAGCTTTATATCGACGTTCTGGCCGCCATGGGTGAGGATGCGCCTGCCAACAAGGAGGAACTTCTAAAGGGCTCCAGGACAAAGGGAAGCACACCGACACTGGACAGTTACAGCCGCGATTTAACGGCGCTTGCCAGAGAGGGCAAGCTGGATCCTGTCATTGGACGTGAGACGGAGATCAAGCGTCTGATTCAGATCCTGAGCAGAAGGACGAAGAATAACCCGTGCCTGATCGGTGAGCCGGGAGTTGGAAAGACCGCCGTCGTGGAAGGCCTGGCGCAGATGATTGTTGAGGGAAATGTACCGGAAACCATTGCGGAGAAGCGCGTTCTGACCCTGGATTTATCTGGTATGGTGGCCGGGTCCAAATACCGCGGTGAGTTTGAGGAACGAATCAAAAAGGTGATTGCTGAGGTGATGGAGGACGGAGAGGTGCTTCTGTTCATCGATGAGATTCATACGATCATCGGCGCGGGAGGCGCGGAGGGAGCCATTGACGCCTCCAACATTTTAAAACCGTCCCTGGCCAGAGGAGAACTGCAGCTTATCGGCGCAACGACCATCGAAGAATACCGCAAGTATATAGAAAAGGATTCCGCCCTGGAACGCCGTTTCCAGCCGGTCACCGTGGAGGAACCGTCGGAGGAGGAGGCTGTAGCCATCTTAAAGGGCTTGAGAGGCAGGTATGAGGCGCACCACCATGTGACAATCACGGATGAAGCCCTGACAGCCGCGGTGAAGCTTTCCGCCAGATACATCAACGACCGGTTTATGCCGGATAAGGCCATCGATGTCATCGACGAGGCAGCTTCCAAGGTTCGTCTGACCGCATTAGTGGAGCCGCCTGAGATCAAGGATCTGGAGAAAGAGATAGAGAAGCCGGAGGATCAGAAGGAAGCTGCGATCCGCGATGAAGCGTATGAGAAGGCCGGGGCCATCAAGAAGAAACAGGAAAAGAAGAAAGAGAAAATTGATAAGATCCGTGAGAAGTGGCAGAAGGATAAAGACACCAGAAAACAGGTGGTCGACGAGGGCGAGATTGCCGATGTTGTCTCCAGCTGGACTAAGATTCCGGTGAGAAAGCTGGAGGAGGGAGAGAGCCAGAGACTCAAGAATTTAGAGTCCATTCTCCATGAGCGCGTGATCGGTCAGGAGGAAGCGGTTACCGCTGTAGCCAAGGCGATCCGCCGCGGTCGCGTTGGGTTAAAGGACCCGAAGCGGCCAATCGGCTCCTTCCTGTTCCTGGGGCCTACAGGTGTCGGAAAGACGGAGCTGTCAAAGGCGCTGGCTGAGGCCATGTTTGGTACGGAGAACGCACTGATCCGCGTCGATATGTCGGAGTACATGGAGAAGCACAGCGTCTCCAAGATGATTGGCTCTCCGCCAGGCTATGTGGGCTACGACGAGGGCGGCCAGCTCAGTGAAAAGGTGCGGAGAAATCCGTATTCCGTCATTCTCTTCGATGAGATTGAAAAGGCGCATCCGGATGTATTTAACATCCTTCTGCAGGTCCTCGATGACGGCCATATTACAGACGCACAGGGACGAAAGATTGATTTTAAGAACACGGTTATTATCATGACGTCGAACGCGGGTGCGGAGAGCATCATTTCCCCGAAGCGCTTAGGCTTTGGAGCAGTCGCCGATGAGAAAGCGGATTACAAGGTGATGAAAGACCGTGTGATGGAGGAAGTAAAGCATATATTCAAGCCGGAATTTATCAACCGTATCGATGAGATTATCGTCTTCCACCCGCTTAACAAGGGGCATATGAAGGATATTGTGACCATTATGCTGAAAGAAATCATGAAGCGGACGAAGGAACAGATGAACATCACACTCTCCGTGGATGAGGCTGCAAAAGAGTTCCTGATTAACAAGGGATATGATGAAAAATACGGTGCAAGGCCGTTAAGACGTACCATTCAGAGCTGTCTTGAGGACAGGCTGGCAGAGGAAATTCTGGATGGAGCGGTGAAAGAAGGGGACGAAGTTCTGGTGAGCCAGGGAGAATCAGAGTTAAAATTTTCTGTTCCGGAGCTCATAAAGAACTAGTACAACGTTGTGTAAGTTTCTGTGAATTATGCGCCTGATATTTGCGTCAGGGGCCTGCCTGCGAAGTGACGGCGCAGTGGACCCTGCGTCTAGCTTCGCATACGAGCCCCGGGTGTAAATAGCGGGTGCAGAATTTACAGGAATTTATACAATGTTGTGCTAGCCATTTGATTTGATTTCGTGTATAATGATGACAAGCGAAATCGTTACAGAGCGCTTCGCAAAAAGGATAAGTAAACAAGAATACTAGGAGGGCGTACAGATGCCGGTAATTGAAGAATTAATCCGCACAGAGCAGGATGGAACAATCAGTTTTGGTAACTACAAATTAAGCACAAAGTCAAAATTACAGGATTTTGAGCACGATGGCGATTTATATAAAGTGAAGACATTTTATGAGATTACGAAACTGGAGCGCAACGGCATGTTCGTCTATGAGTCTGTGCCGGGAACTGCTGTGGAGCATTTTACCGTTTCGAACAACGGCGTGGAGTTTTCCGTTGAAGGAGACAAGGACGCGCAGCTGACCATTCAGCTGGAGGATGATACCGAATACGAAGTATTCGTGGACGACGCTGCAGTGGGAAGCATGATGACCAACATGAGCGGTAAGCTGTCTGTCAGTGTGGAACTGAACGAGGAAGAACCTGTGTCTGTGAAAGTCGTAAGAAGATAAAATCAGAATGGCAGAAAGAGGCTGGCGGTTTACCAGCCTCTTTTTTCGTAGGAAAGGAGCAGCATGGCAAAAGCGAAAGCGACATCATTTTTCTGCAGAGAATGCGGATACGAATCGCCGAAATGGCTGGGACAGTGTCCCGGATGCCGGCAGTGGAACACCTTTGTGGAAGAACTGACGGCGAAGAAGGAACCTGCGGCGCGGAGGGGCCTTGGAAGCGCCTCCGGGAACGGACTCGGCGGCGTGGGGGAGGGCGGCTTGTCAAAGATCAGGCCTTCCTATTTATCGGAGATATCGCTGGATGAACAGGACCGTATGCAGACCGGATATGAAGAACTGGACCGGGTGCTGGGCGGCGGTGTGGTGCGGGGGTCTCTCGTCCTGGTGGGAGGAGACCCCGGAATCGGAAAGTCCACACTGCTTTTGCAGGTGTGCAGGAATCTGGCTACATCGGGGCAGAAGGTGCTCTATATTTCGGGTGAGGAATCGTTAAAACAGATTAAGCTGAGGGCCAACCGGATTGGGACTGTGGCAGGAGAGTTAAAATTTCTCTGTGAGACAAATCTCGATACGATCGAGGGCGCCATCTCCGGGGAGAAGCCGGATGTGGTGATTATCGACTCCATTCAGACCATGTTCCGCGAGGAGGTGACTTCGGCGCCCGGCAGTGTGGGGCAGGTGCGGGAATCTACGAATCTCCTGCTCCAGATCGCAAAGGGAGTGGGAATTGCCATTTTCATCGTGGGCCATGTGACGAAGGAAGGCGTGGTGGCCGGCCCGAGAGTGCTGGAACATATGGTGGACACGGTGCTCTATTTCGAGGGGGACAGAAGTGCCTCCTACCGGATTATCCGCGGGGTAAAGAACCGGTTCGGCTCGACCAACGAGATCGGCGTTTTTGAGATGAGGGAAAGCGGACTGGAAGAAGTGAAGAACCCGTCAGAATATATGCTGAGCGGCCGTCCGGAGGATGCGTCAGGAGCCGTGGTGGCCTGTTCCTTAGAGGGGACGAGGCCGGTGCTTTTAGAGGTGCAGGCACTCATCACGCCTACGCTGTTCGGTATGCCAAGGAGGACGGCTGCGGGTACGGATTATAACCGGGTGAACGTGCTGATGGCGGTGCTGGAGAAACGGTGCCATTATGAGCTTTCCCGGTATGACGCCTATGTGAATATCGCAGGCGGCCTGCGGATGAATGAACCGGCGCTGGATCTGGCTATCGTTATGGCGGTGATCTCCAGTCTAAAGGACAGGCCTGTCAATCCGAGAACGATTATCTTCGGTGAAGTCGGCCTGGCCGGAGAGGTGCGCGCGGTTCCCATGGCAGAACAGCGGGTGAACGAGGCCAAAAAGCTGGGATTCGAGACGTGTATACTTCCGAAGACCTCGCTGGATAAGATGAGAAAGATGGAGGGAATCCGTCTGGTCGGAGTGGAGAATATCCGCGAGGCGATTTCACTGCTGTAAGGTCACTCCCCGCAGTGAAGCCTGTTATTGCAGGGAAAACGGCCATTGCATGGGAATCCGCCATTGCAGGGGACCCGCCATAACCATATTGCGGAAAGAAAGGAACGCTGGTATGAGAGTTGGAATTCTGTCTGATACCCATGGACTCTTGCGGTCAGAGGTGAAGGAAGTTTTAAGGACGTGTGATGTGATTCTTCACGGCGGCGACATAAACAGAGAAACCATTATAAAGGAACTGGAAGAGCTGGCGCCGCTCCATGTGGTACGTGGGAATAACGATAAGGAGTGGGCAGAGGGCATGCCGGAGGAATTGAGCTTTTCTCTGGAGGGCGTGTCATTTTACATGATCCACAATAAAAAGGAAGCTTCCCCTGAAGCCGTATCAGACGCCGATGTGGTTCTGTACGGCCATTCCCACCGATACGACGAGCGGATTATCGACGGAACGCTCTGGCTGAATCCGGGAAGCTGTGGGCCGAGGCGGTTTCACCAGCCCATCACCATGGCGGTAATGACTCTGGAAGGCGGAACATACCAGGTGGAAAAGCTGGAATTTGCCCATGAGAAAAAGGGAGGAGAAGATCAATGAGCGAGAGACCCAGACTGGACAGATCGCTGGACGGGGAGACCTTCCGAAGCTACTATTATCTGAAAGAAGAGCTGACGGCATTCTGCCGGGAAAACGGGCTGCCTGTCTCCGGCGGAAAGCTCGAGATTACGGAGCGGATCGCCTGTTTCCTCGATACGGGAAACGTTCTTCCGGTTTCTGCAAAGACAAAGAACCGGCCGGAGGTGGGGGTGATCAGCGAGGATATGAAGATAGAGCCGGATTTTGTGTGCAGTGAAAAGCACAGAGCCTTTTTCCGGGAAGCCATCGGCACGGGATTTTCCTTTAACGTGGCCTTTCAAAAATGGCTGAAAAGCAACACCGGAAAAACCTACAGGGAGGCCATCGATGCTTACGGCCGGATTCTGGAGGAGAAGAAAAAGGGAAAGACAGTGATTGACCGGCAGTTTGAGTATAACACGTATATTCGGGGTTTCTTTGCGGACAATGAGGGCCGTTCCCTGGAAGAGGCGATTCGGTGCTGGAAATATAAAAGAGGGCTGAAGGGCCATAACCGTTATGAGAGATCAGATTTATCAGCACTTTGATGAGCGTCGGGAGGAACTGTACAGATAAGGAAAATGGGGAGGACAGAACGGCCTCCGGTATATGGCCGGAATATTTAATAAATCGTTTGCCCGTTATGCCTTTCAGTATTATAATGGTGAGTAAGGAGGGGCAAAATGATCGAAAATGTTGAAAAAGCAAAGCATCACATGCCGGAACAGACGGGGCGGGGAGAAAAACGGGCAACCGTATCCGGAAAGATCAACCGGCGGCTGATTGAGATTCTGTTTCCGGCGCTGTCTGTCCTGATTTTTGTTACCTGCTATATCGCCGCGCTGGCGGTTACAAACCTGAGCTATCAGGTGACAGAGGGACAGACGAAGAACGCGGTGGACACCGTAGATGAGTTCTTTAACGGCAAGAAAAGTGCCGTGGGAATTTTAAGCTACAATAAAGAACTCTGCCAGCTGCTGGAAGAGGCGCCGACCGCAGAGCAGATTGCCGGTGCGCCGGGGAAAGAGGCGGCGGTCACGCTGCTGAAACGGGCCTATGACACCATGGTTTCCGATGGCGTTCAGGCTGTATGGCTGGCTGGTATAGGCAATGACACGTATCTGATGCAGACCGGAGAGGCATGGGCTGCCAACCTGGCAGATATCGACTGGGACGAACGAGTCCGGGAGACGATGGGGCCGGTCGTCACGGATCCGTTTTCTGACCCGGTTACCGGGAAAATGGTCATCTCCATCGTTGCCCCGGTGCTCTCTCTGGATGGCAGCAATATCACGGGATACGTTGGATTTGATGTGTTCCAGGATCATTTTTCACAACTGCTCCAGGACATCAGGATCGGAGAAGGCGGTACGCTGGAACTGGTTACCGGGGATGAGTCTCTGGTATACAGCTTTGATGCCAGTCTGATCAACAAAAAGGTGGAAGAAGTAGAGAACTTAGGCCGGGAATATCTGGAGGGCATTCGGAATCAATATACCGGTTCCATGACCTACAGTTATGAGGGAAAGAAGTATTATTCTATCTTTGCGAAGAGCGAGGCGACAGGCTGGGCTACGGTCGGAAGCATTCCGGTGGAGGAGATCAATGCACCCAGGAATCAGCTGATTGCAGTGATGGTGGTGATTTCGCTTCTTATTCTGATCACGGTTATTATCATCGTGATCAGGCTGGTGAGAAAACTTCTGTCTCCCCTTTCCGATATTGCAGTGAATGTGGAAGGCTTTTCCAAAGGCGATTTCAGTGTGAATCTGGAGATTGACAGCGATGATGAGATTGGTCTGCTGGCTGACAGCGTGAAAGGGACCATTCAGTCTCTCCGGGAGATGATCTCTCATGCGACGGAGGTTCTGGCGGAGCTCTCCGATGGTAATTTAAGATTGACGGTAGACGGCGTTTACGACGGGGAATTCGGGAAGATTAAGGATGCCCTGGAGGAGATCGTGAGATCTCTGAATGATACGCTGGGACGGATATACGAGAGTGCGGATCAGGTATCGGAAGGGGCGGCACAGCTTTCCTTTGGAGCCCAGTCTCTTTCTCAGGGAGCCGCAGAACAGGCGGGGGCCATTGAGAATCTGGCTGCAGTTATCCAGGAGGTTTCTAATCAGGTGGACCATAACGCCGGCAATGCGAAGACGGCCAGTGATAAGTCAAAGGAACTGGGCAGCGAGATTCTGGAACAGAACCGCCAGATGCAGAAGCTGAAAGAAGCCATGGATGATATCAGAATGAATTCCGGCGAGATCGGGGAGATCATACGGGTGATTGAGGATATCGCGTTTCAGACGAATTTACTGGCGCTGAACGCGGCTGTGGAGGCGGCAAGGGCCGGTGACGCAGGAAGGGGCTTTGCCGTGGTAGCGGAGGAAATACGCAGTCTGGCGGGAAAAAGCGCTGAGGCGTCAAAGAATACGGCAGAACTGATTGAAAAGTCTGTCCGGTCTGTGAAGCACGGAGCCGGAATTGTTGACACAGCGGCCCAGGCGCTGGAAGTGGTGGCTCAGGAATCTGTGAAGATGACCGATACCGTTGACCGGATATCGAAGGCATCGGAGGAACAGTCCCGTTCTATTACCGAGATTACCAGAAACATCACTCAGATTGCTTCTGTAGTGCAGACCAATTCGGCGACCGCGGAGGAGAGTGCGGCGGCCAGTGAAGAATTGTCGAGCCAGGCCCAGCTGCTGAAGGATTATGTCTCCAGGTTTCAATTGGACAGATAGGCGTTGAGATTCTATCTTAACACGGGGGATTACCGGCAGGTAATTCCCCGGTTTCTGGATAAACTTTCGAATTTTTGTATTTTTTATAAAAAACTCTTGCAATTTAAAAAGAGGTATGCTATACTCTCATAGTGTTCAGATGAAACATGAACGAAACAAGCCATAGGGGAATAGTTCAATGGTAGAGCAACGGTCTCCAAAACCGTAAATGGGGGTTCGAGCCCCTCTTCCCCTGCTCGAAAAAAGAGTCAACGGATCAGAAAAAGCCGGAAAATCCTTGGTTATTGAGGAGTTCCGGCTTTTCTTTGTATGATGGAACTGCATTGCTGCGTCGAAAAATAAGCCGCCGCAGAAGTTGTACCGGCAGCTCTTTCTTTTGAATACCGGATGTGTTATAATCGTAAAAAGAATATACGTTCGAGACGAAAACCGCTTTATGATGAGGTGCCAATATGAAAAAAGCAATACTTTACAGAATCAGTTATCTGGTTGAAGTGGATGAAGAAGAGATCAGCGATCACAAGGGAAAGGAGAAGTTCTGGAAGCTTGCGTGGGGGAAGCTGCCGGAGCAGGAGATTGTGCTGGATGAACAGCATAAAGCGGAATGGCAGTCAACCAGCACGCTTTATCTGGATCCGCTGACAATGAACTGCGGCCAGTGCGCGAGGTGTCATGGATGGACCACTGACCGGGAGAAA
>X236_Pygmy_Slow_Loris__coassemble_915_pt1 | contig 17291 bp, 13 predicted proteins | sample X236_Pygmy_Slow_Loris__metabat2_high_PE_002 | metagenome-assembled genome bin X236_Pygmy_Slow_Loris
GACAGGAGTAGTATATAGGTATGGATACTACTCCTGTCTTATGAAAGAAAAGGGGTGAAACAAATGGACATCAAACTGGTAGACAGTGAAATAAAGGTTATGGATGTTCTCTGGAAAGAGGGAGACACCATGGCAAAGCACGTAGCCGACGTGATGAAGGAGCGGTACAACTGGAATGTCAATACCACCTATACACTGTTAAAGCGCTGTATCAAAAAAGGCGCTGTGGAACGGATCGATCCCAACTTTGTCTGTCATGCACTGGTGAAGCAGGAAGAGGTGCAGGAGCAGGAAACCGATGAACTGCTTCATAAGGTATTCGATGGCTCCGTGGATAAGCTGTTTGCCTCTCTGCTGGGCAGAAAAAATCTGAGTGCGGAGCAGGTGGAAAAACTGAAACAGATGGTAGAGGAATTAGGGGGTGACGGGAAATGAGTCTGATACAAATGAGTGTTTCCGGTGCAGTCATGATTTTGGTTATCACAGCTGTTCGGGCCATCTCCATCAACCGTCTGCCGAAAAAAACGTTTGCTGTTTTGTGGGGGCTGGTTCTGGTACGGCTGCTGGTGCCGTTCTCGTTGCCCTCCCCATTCAGTGTCTACTCCCTGGCAGGGCATTCCGGAGCCGGACAAATCGGAACCTCTCCGATTGCGAATGTATTGCCCGTTAATCCGGTTTCAGCCGGAACCGCGGCTGCACATAATACGGCAGCGTCTGCCGGGATTTCCGTGTGGAGCTGGACCTGGGTGATCGGGCTGGTACTGTGCATCCTGTATTTTACCGCTGCCTGCATCAGATGCCGCCGTAAATTTATGGTTTCTGAGCCGGTAGAAAACGATTTTACAATTCAATGGCTGACGGAATATCAGTTAAGGCGCCCTGTTTCCATTCGCCAGAGCGGCAAAATAACAGCCCCTCTTACCTATGGAATCCTGCATCCTGTTATTTTAATGCCGGCAGAGACGGACTGGACGGAGACAATGAGAATGCAGTACGTCCTTGCACACGAGTATGTGCATATCCGGCGCTTTGACGCAGTGACGAAGCTGCTGCTGACGGCTGCCCTGTGCCTGCACTGGTGTAACCCCCTGGTCTGGGTCATGTATCTGTTGGCCAATCGGGATATCGAGCTTTCCTGTGATGAAAGAGTCGTGCGGATGTTCGGTGAAACTGTCAAATCTGCCTATGCGTTAATGCTGATTGCCATGGAGGAAAAGAAAAGCGGCCTTACTCCGCTGTGCAGCAATTTCAGTAAAAACGCGGTTGAAGAAAGGATCGAAGCAATTATGAAAATAAAAAAGACAACGGTTTTCTCCATAGCGGCGGCCTGTGCCGTAGTGGCTGTGATTGGCAGCGCGTTTGCCACCTCCGCTGCTGCAGAGAGCATACCGGATCTCATATACGTGAAAGAAGATATCGCAGTCAGATTCCTGCCGGACCCCGGTTTTTATGAACAATATTCCCCGTATGAAATTGGTATATCAGGCGATGGTCAGTCGCTCCTCTATAAAAACCAGAAAGTAAAGCTTTTTACAGATTCTAATGAGAAGGAAGCATTTTATTATGATGAGGCCGGAACGGTGAATCTGAAAGTGGAACGTGATTCCTCCGGAGCCGTCACCGGTGTCAGCGTGATGTCCGAGAAGGAGGCACAGAAATGCCGTGCCAGATTTTTTGAAGAGGACACAGACGGGTCAAATCAGGAGCCGCTGGAAAACGGAAAAAAATATGAGCAGTACGCTTCTTTCGGAATATCGTTTCGCGCGGAAGAGGACGCCATGTACTTTAAAGGGCAGAAGGTAAGAGTGTTTGTTGATGAAAGCGACGGCTGGTATCCAGCCTTCTGGACAGATGAAACGGGAACCGCTGATCTGGCGGTTACAAGGAATTCGTCCGGCCAGATTACCGGCATTGAAACCCTGCCGGAAGAAAAAGCTGAGCGCTATCTTGCCGCTGCCGGAAAAGACGTATAGAAGCGGCAAAAAGGGCGAAAAAAGCGTTTATCACAGCAGCAATTATGAGATTGAGACCGTGCAGGACTGCCGGTTTCAGTCTCATTTTTTTGGATTGAACTGTTTTTTATTGTCAGAAACCCAAAGAAGTTATACAATAAGTGACAGAAGCGGCCGCAGAACAGTTAAAGGCAGCTGCAAAATACGACAAGGAGGAACAGCCATGTACCAGTTACTGATAGTAGACGATGAGGAAGATATCCGCCGCGGCATGGCCCGGGGAATTCCGTGGAAGGAGTGGGGATTTGAAGTCGCAGGACAGGCGGAGAACGGGGAAGAGGCTGTGCGCATGATCGGGGAAACGCATCCGGACGTGGTTCTGTCTGATATCCGAATGCCAAAGATGGATGGAATCGAGCTGATGCAGTATCTCCATGAAAATAACCCGGAGATCAAGATTATCATACTCAGCGGATATAACGATGTGGAGTATTTAAATATGGCCATACGCAACCAGGTCACAGAGTATCTGTTAAAGCCTACAGACATTGATGAATTCGAGACGCTGTTTCACCGTCTGAAAACGAAACTGGATGAAGAGGGGATGAAACGGCGGGAACTGGAGTCTTTAAAGGTCTCGGCCATGCAGAATAAAGAACTGTCTTATGCGCGTGTTTTAAGCAATCTCCTGGACGGTTATGTGGGCGGAGAGGAAGAGTATGGCTGGAAAGAGGAGATGGAAGACGCCGGCATGAAGTTCAACTGCTGTATGATGGCGGTACTGGATGCCCAGCCTGTGGGATCAGGGGAGAGGGACGATCACTACCAGCTGAAGCAGAGGATTATCCGGTACTGCAACAGCAGAGAGATGGCCTGGGAGAAACATTTTTTCTTAAACCGTGACCGGAAGGTGGTGGGGATTATCACGCTGAAGGAAGGGAAAGCCGAGGAGTTGGAAGCCATAGGCCGCTGTATCAGAGAGATCCAGGGAGAGATCGGAGATATCTACGGACTGGGCCTTCTGGCCGGCTTAAGCGGTCTCTGTGACGACGAGGAACATCTGCCTGCCGTCTACGGGCAGACGGTGAAGCACGTCTCTTCCATCGCGCCGGACCTGTCAGCGGGCCAGAAGAAGACAGGACTGCTGGTGACCTCCATACGGGAGTATTTAGACCGGGAATACTGTTCCAATCTGGTCTCCTTAGAGGCCACGGCAGAACATTTCCGGAAAAATCCGGCCTACATATCGAAAGTATTTAAAAAAGAAACAGGATTTAATTTCAGCGATTATATTACACAGAAGCGGATGGCGCACAGCAAGCTGCTGCTGCGGGACATGTCATTAAAAATTTATGAGATCGCCGAGATGACCGGATACGCAGATGCTTCTAATTTTATTAAAGTATTTAAAAAGCACTGCGGCATGAGTCCAAATGAATACCGGGGACTCCATAACTGACGGAAAGGACAGACAGAATGAGAAACATATGGAAACGGCTCAGCAGCTACATGAACCGCGGATTGAGACAGCAGCTGTTTTTCTATCTGGTGGTTGGGGTGCTTCTGCCCTTTACGGTGGTTGCGTCTGTGCTGTTTATAAAGACACGGACGGAGATGAAAAACCAGGCAGTCGGAAATATACGCCAGAGAGCCAATGCCATCGCGGCCCAGGTGGATGAGCTGCTCTATAATGTACAGCTGGTATCCGACAAATTTGCCTACGACGTGGAGGTGGAGGAGTTCCTGGGAAAGGATTACGGCAGCAGGACCATCGAAAAGCAGCGGGATATCTATGAACTCAATAACTACTTTCTGAAGACTGACCCGCTGGGAAAAAGCCAGCGAATCAGCGCCATCTACGGAAATAACAAGGAAGTGTATAATTTCCTGGACCCGTATTTCCAGGGAAATGATCTCAAACGGATCATGGTCGGCATGGGCGCCACGGACCGGACGAAGCTGTCCATGTTTCACTGGCAGCCCCTGCAGAATAATTTCCTCAGCAGGACGAAAAAAGGGGATGCGAGAACGGATCAGGTGATTACCTGTATGCGCCGGATTCTGCACCCGTTTACCGGTACGTGGCTCTATACCCAGTTCTTTGTGCTGGAGGAAAATCAGATCTACCAGCTTTATCAGGCATCTGCCGAGGAGATGAAGGGGACCGTATATATCGTGGATTCCGGCGGCCGTCTCGTGTCTTCGTCGGATCAGGAGGCCGTCGAGATGTGCCGGATGCCGGAGCGGATTATGGAGCTTGCAAAAGAAGCGGAAGAGGGGAGCCATCAGATTCAATATGACGATGAGTCTTATATTACGGATTTGAGCCCGTTAAACAACGCGGACTGGCAGATATTTACCGTGGTTCCCTTAAGCGCGGCCACCGAGCCCATCGACCGCCTGTTTAAGGAAATTATTGCCGCCATGCTGGTCTGCGTGACGGCCTGCATCGCGATCATTAACTGGATCTCCAGGCGTTTCCTTCAGCCGGTGGAGGTGCTGGACGCTTCCATGAAGGAGGTCTATGACGGCAATCTGGAGGCCTATGTGGAACCGGAGGCATACCAGGGGGAGTTAAGGAGCATGATGATGTATTACAACGCCATGCTGGTGCAGATTAACCACTATATCAAAGAACAGGTGGAGAGTGAGAAGAAGAAAAAGGAACTGGAGCTGGAGGTGCTTATGGGGCAGATCAACCCCCATTTCCTCTACAACACACTGGAAAATATCGTCTGGAAGTCCAATGAAGTAGGCCGCCCCGACATCGGGCGAATCGCTGCGGCGCTGGGGCGTCTGTACCGCCTGTCCATCGGAAACGGGGAGACTATCGTTCCCATCCGGCAGGAGGTGGAACACGTCATGGCCTATGTGAATATCCAGAAAAACCGCTATAAGGAGCGGATAGAATTCGACAGCACCGTCGATTACGATCAGCTGTATAACTATGCCATGATTAAGCTTACCCTGCAGCCGGTGGTGGAAAACTGCTTCATGTACGGTATGGAGGGGATCGACCGTGTGCTGAAGATCCGGCTTGATATCCGGGAGGAGTCAGAGGTGATCCGGTTCCGTGTGGCGGATAACGGATGCGGCATGACGAAGAACCAGCTGAAGGAGGTGCGCCGCCAGGTCGAGGCGGGGACGGTGAGAACCGAGACGGAGCCCGGAAAACGGAGACGAAAAGGGACCGGTATCGGTCTGTACAGCGTGAAGGAACGAATCGCCATCTATACCGGTTACCAGAACAGTGTTCGGATTTTGAGTAAACAGGGGGCCGGAACGATCGTGATCATAACGATTCCCAAACTATCGGTAAAGGACAAGAATAACCAATAAAGGTAAAATTCCAACTATGGATGCCGGCTGGTTTGCACGTTACAATTAATACATCAAATAAATTAGCTGGGAGGAATTACCACAATGAAAAGAAACATAAAACGCGTTGTTTCCCTGTCACTCTGCGCAGCAATGGCAGTAGGATCACTGGCTGGCTGCTCTTCAAAAAAGGCGGAACCGGCGGATACAGCCACAACCGCAGCAGCAGAAACCACCACAAAAGCAGAGGGCGAAACCGCAGCAGAGGGTGAGACAACAGAAGGTGCGGCGGCTTCCGACAAGCCGTTCGAGGGTGTTACCTTAAAGTATGCAACCACACAGACGGCCAGTACCGGAGAAGAAAACCAGAAGTTACTTGATCTGGTGAAGGAAAAAACAGGCATCAATATTGAATTCTACGTGATTCCGAATACGAAAGCCGGTGAAGTGGACAAAACCCTGGTCAGCTTAATGGCTGGTGATGAGATCGACTTAATCTACAATACAAAGCCGGGCTTAAAGGCATTCTACAATGCCGGTGTCTTAGAGCCGATGAACGCTCTCGCTGAGAAAGCGGGCTACGATATCGCAGGAACCTTTGGCGATTACGTTCCGGAGTTTGACGGAGACGTATACGGCCTTCCGGCATTTTCTGATATCTGGATCACGTTATACAACAAGCAGATCTTCGATGACGCAGGGGTTGACTACCCGACAGCAGACGGCTGGACATGGGAAAAATACATCGAAACAGCAAAGAAGGTAACAGATACTTCCAAGGGAATCTACGGTTCTTTAATGCTGGACTATGACTGCTACAACTATATGTACGCATTACAGAAGGGCTGGGAGCCATATAAGGCCGACGGAACAGCCAACTTTGACGATCCGCTGTTTAAAGAGAGCTTAGAGTTCTTCTACGGCCTGGGCAACACAGAAAAGATTCAGCCTTCGATTCTGGAATTCAAGGCTTCCAACACACCGTGGAACGCATTTGCATCGACCGGAAAATACGGTATGTTCATGTGCGGCGGCTGGGTAACTTCCATCTTAAATCAGTTTGACAAGTACCCGAGAGACTGGAAGGTCGGCCTGCTTCCGATGCCTTATCCGGAGGGAACCGATCCGTCCACACTGACAGTGCCGGGCTGCTACGCAGTACCGTCCACCAGCAAGAACAAAGACGCGGCATTCGCAGCGGCAGCCTGCATGGCTGAGAACCAGTATACACTGGGCATGGGCCGTGTACCTGCAAGAATCGACTTGACAGACGAAGAAATCAATGAGTACGTGGAGAACTCACTGGCCAAGCCATTTGAATTTGACGGACTCACTGTGGAAGACTTCAAGACAGCATGGTTTGACAGCGGCCGCAAGGCACTTTCTGAAAAAATCATTGGCTACGGTGACGCAGCGATCTCCCAGGCTATTATCGAAGAAGGCCAGCTTTACGGCCAGGGAGCTGAGAGCATCGATGACGCAGTGACCAAGATTCAGGATAAGGCAAACAGAGCGATCGAAGAAGATAAGCAGTAATGTAGTCTGACCTGACGGGCAGTCCATTCGGGAAACCTTAGGGGCTGCCCTTTTTGCGCTCACTCAACCGCATTTACACGAAAAAAGAGGTGTATTTATGAAAAGTAATGGTAATGCAAAAGTGAAAATGAAATCCTCCATTGCTCAGAAAAAGGAGAATCTTACGGGGGCCCTTTTTATTGCTCCGTACCTGATCGGCTACATTATATTCCAGGGGCTGCCGTTTCTGATTGCGGTGATTCTTGGTTTTACCAATGTCCGCTATATCAGCAAGCTGGAAGACGCGTCCTTTGTGGGGCTCAGCAATTTTGTCCGCATGTTTTCGGATGTGGATACCATGAAGGCATTAGGCCGTACCGGGCTTTACTCCCTGATGTATGTGCCGTTAATCATGGTATGCGGCTTTTTCATCGCATATATGGTAAATAAGGGAATCCACTGTAAGAATCTGGTCCGTTCCATGTTCTTTCTTCCCTACGTATCCAATATGGTGGCGGTGGCTGTTGTATTCAAGCTGCTGCTCGGTCCGGACGGTCCGGTTGTCTATATTCTGTCTGCCCTCGGCAGCGAGAATCCGCCGTATCTGCTGTACGGTCTTAATACCGCGCTTCCGACCGTTGTCTGCATCGCCGTGTGGAAAGGCATCGGACTTAACTTTATTACGTATTTAGCAGCGCTTCAGAACGTCTCTGCGGATTTATTAGAGGCCGCTCAGATCGACGGGGCCAGCAAGTGGCAGAGAATTAAGAATATTGTGATCCCGATGATTTCACCGACCACATTTTTCTTAATGATCAGTTCGGTGATCACATCCCTGCAGAACTTTACCACCATCCAGGCTCTGACCGGAGGCGGCCCGGGACAGGCTACCACGGTTATGTCCATCAATATTATCCGTACCGCATTTACCAACTACCAGACAGGCTACGCCAGTGCCCAGGCTCTCGTGATGTTTATCATCGTTCTGATCATCACTCTGATCCAGTGGCGCGGACAGCAAAAATGGGTCAACTATTAAGGAGGAAGAGCTATGCTTAAGAAAGATAAAAAGATGTCATGGGGCTGGACGATTGTTCTGATTGCCATCGGCCTTGTCTGCATCTACCCGTTTTTATTCATGGTGTCATCGTCCTTCAAGATATCGGGTGACGTGCTCACGAAGCCGCTTCAGCTGATTCCCGATCAGATCATCCTGTCCAACTATTCGGATTTGTTCGGTGATCCGTACTATGATTTCGGGCAGTGGTACATTAATACCATCGTGATGACGGTTACCACCATTGTCATTAAGGTTTTCGTGGTTTCCATCACGGCTTACGCGTTTTCCAAGATCAACTTTAAAGGAAGAGACGGAATTTTCCTGGTTCTCCTGACTTCTTTGATGATTCCCAGTGACATTATGCTGATTCCGAGGTATGTTATATTTAAGCAGATCCATATTCTGGATACCATGTGGTCTCTGGTACTGCCGGCTACCTTCGATATCTACTTTGTATTCATGATGCGTCAGGCATTCATCGGCATTCCGGAGGAGATCAGTGAGGCGGCCCGCATGGACGGCTGCAACCACTTCAGGATCTACTCAAGGATTATACTGCCGTTGGCAAAGCCGTCCATCGTGACGTTAATTCTGTTTACATTCGTATGGTCCTGGAACGACTATATGGGGCCTTACATCTTCATCTCCAGCCTGGAGAAGCAGATGCTGTCTGTCGGTATTAAGCTGTTTACGGAAGGTACGGTGACGGATCCGGCGCTTCAGATGTCTGCGGCGACGCTGGTTCTGATGCCGGTCCTGGTGCTGTTCTTATTCTCGCAGAAATATTTCGTGGAGGGCGTCAATTCCTCTGCGGTAAAGGGTTAGGAAAAAAAGAAGGGAATAGGTCAGCGGCGTGGGGCTTCGATTTTACAAGATAACAGACAAAAAAATGGTGAGGCTTCTGTTCTGGCTGTGCTGGATTGTTTATTTTTCTACATATATTGGAAGGCTGAACTATTCAGCCAGTCTGACAGAGATCATTACATCGGAGGGATTTTCCAAGGGCCAGGCCGGAATGATCGGAACTGCATTCTTTTTTGCCTATGGAGCGGGGCAGTCCGTCAGCGGCTTCTTAGGAGACCGCCTGGCGCCGAAGAAAATGGTCTTCACCGGTCTTCTGGTGTCAGGTCTCTGCAACCTGGCTATGGCAGGGGTGAAAGCCCCGGGGATGATGGCGGCGGTCTGGTGTGTAAACGGCCTGGTTCAGGCGTTTATCTGGTCGCCCATGATCCGGCTGATGTATGAGTATTATGAGGCGGAGACGAGGATGAAGGCATGCGTATCTCTCAACAGCTCCGTCCCGGTGGGAACCATGGCGGCCTACGGCCTGACGGCGCTTGTGATATGGCTGTCGGGCTGGAGGGCCATGTTCGTTCTGGCGGGCTCGGCGCTGCTGGCGGTCTCAGCATTCTGGCTCCTGGGCATGAACCGGGTGGAACGGTACGCGGTGGAATCCGGGGAAGCCGGGACCTCGGACAGGCCGGACGGGGCGGCAGAGAAGAAGCCTTTTGCGGCAGCTTCCGTGAATGCGTCCGTCAGCTGGAAGAGCCTTCTGATCCAGTCGGGCTTTCTTTTTCTGATGATGGCTCTCTTCGTTCAGGGGGCATTAAAGGACGGAGTTACCACATGGGTGCCGACTTATATCAGTGAGACTTATGGCGTGAGTGCCATTCTGGCCATTACCAGTACCATGGTGATTCCGGTTTTCAACCTGCTGGGAGTCTATCTGGCATCGTTTGCCAATATTCACTGGTTCCGGGATGAGGTGCGGACTGCGGGAGCATTTTTCGTGGTCAGCGCAGCGGCCATCCTGATGCTGCGGCTCACGTCGGGGCAGAGCATGGCGGTATCCTTTCTGATGCTGGCGGTGGCGACGACGGCGATGATGGCGGTCAACACCATGCTGATTGCGGTGCTTCCGTCGTATTTCGGCGTGATCGGAAGAGCTTCTTCCGTATCGGGCCTCTTAAATTCCTCGGTCTATGCAGGCGGCGCCGTCTCCACTTACGGGATCGGGGCGCTGTCGGTGGCCCTGGGATGGAATGCCACCATCGTGATCTGGTTTCTGATGGCGGCGGCTTCGGCAGTGATCTGCTTCCTGATTGTCCGGAGATGGATTGCTTACCGGAAGAAAATTCTGCAGATTTAGAAATTTCACATCCTGGAGGGAGTATAAAATGTCAAACAAAATTTATTTAATACCGGAAACAGGGACCTTTTATAAGGCAAACCTTCACTGTCATACCATCCATTCCGATGGCCGCCTGACGCCGGAAGAGGTTAAAAAGGCATACATGGAAGCGGGGTATTCCGTGGTAGCTTACACGGATCATCGGAAGTATCAGTGGCACAGGGAACTGATGGATGATCATTTCGTGGCGCTGGCCGCCTGCGAGGTGGACATCAACGAGCACTTTCAAGTGCCGGGGGATTTTTCCAGGGTGAAGACGTATCATATTAATTTGTACGATGCGAAGCCGGAGGAATTCTCAGAAGAGAAAAAGCAGATCCCCCTTCCGGAGCGCCGCTATGGGGATTACCACTATATCAATGAATATATTGATCAGATGAAGGCGTATGGATTTTTCGCCTGCTACAATCATCCTTACTGGTCCCTTCAAAATTACGACGATTACAAGAATCTCCGCGGTTTCTGGGGAATGGAGATCTATAATTACGGATGTGAGCACGATGGGCTGTATGGCTATAATCCGCAGAGCTACGACGAGATGCTGCGTTTGGGCAACCGGCTGTTCTGCGTTTCCACGGATGACAATCATAACTCTTATCCGTTCGGAGATCCGCTCTGTGATTCCTTTGGCGGGTTTACCATGATTAAGGCGGAAAAGCTGACGTATGACAGCATCGTGGCTGCTCTCTTAAAGGGCAGTTTTTACAGCTCTATGGGACCGGAGATTAAGGAGCTGTATGTGGAAGACGGCGTTCTGACTGTGAAAACCAGTCCGGTGGAGAAAATCTATGTGCTGATGGAAGGCCGCAACTGCCTTAAGAAAGTGGCCGGCCCGGGAGAGACAGTTACAGAAGCTTCCTTTGCGCTAACGGGAGATGAGACGTATATCCGGGTAACCTGTCAGGATGGAAGAGGCCTCCACGCGGATTCCAACGCTTATGAGCTGAACGGAAAAGAACCGGTGCTCCGTGAGTATGATATGCGTGTACTGTAAGCGGTATGAGGCAATGACTGAAAACAACGACGAATTATGAGGAGAAGCAGCAATGAGTGAAAAATATGGACGGGTAACCGTACCCACTGATGTGGATATGATTGAGGAAACGAAAGAAATCGTAAAACGCTGGGGAGCTGATGCTCTCCGTGACTGCGACGGCACCAGCATGCCGGACGAATTAAAGTCCATGCCGGTAAAAATCTACTCTACCTACTACACGACAAGAAAAGACAATCCGTGGGCAGAGGCCAATCCGGATGAAGTGCAGCAGATGTATCTGATGACAGAGTTCTACACGGCGATGGAAGCGGGAGAGCTTCGCATTCCGGTGATGAAGCATTTATACGATCAGCAGTTAAAGCCCAATACCATCGATGACATCAAACGCTGGTGGGAGGTGGTTGACCGCACGACCGGAGAGGTAGTGGCGCCGGATGAGTGGAGTTACGACGAGGCGGCCAGAGAGGTTATTGTGGCACAGCCGGAGCGTTACCATGATTATACGGTCAGTTTCCTGGCCTTCATCATCTGGGACCCGGTACATATGTATAATTTTATTACCAACAGCTGGGAAAATGTGGAGCACCAGATTACATTTGACGTGAGACAGCCGAAGACGCAGCAGCACGTCATTGACAGGCTGAAAAACTGGATGGTGGAAAACCCGGATACGGATGTCGTGCGTTTTACTACCTTTTTCCACCAGTTTACCCTGGTATTTAACGAGTATGCAAAGGAAAAGTTCGTAGACTGGTTCGGTTACAGTGCCAGTGTAAGCCCCTATATCCTGGAGCAGTTTGAGAAGGAGGCAGGGTACCGGTTCCGTCCGGAGTATATCATCGACCAGGGTTACCACAATAACACGAACCGCGTTCCGTCTAAGGAATTCAAGGATTTTCAAAAGTTCCAGCAGCGCGAGGTTGCGAAGCTGATGAAGGTCTTAGTGGATATCTGCCACGAAAACGGCAGGGAGGCCATGATGTTTTTAGGGGACCACTGGATCGGAACCGAACCGTTCGGGGAGTATTTTAAGGAAGTCGGCCTGGACGCAGTGGTTGGCTCCGTAGGGAACGGAACCACACTCCGCCTTATCTCCGATATCCCGGGTGTGAAGTATACGGAAGGCAGATTCCTGCCGTATTTCTTCCCGGATGTATTTCATGAGGGAGGAGATCCCATCAGGGAGGCGAAGGTCAACTGGGTCACCGCCAGACGCGCCATCTTACGCAAGCCAATCGACCGGATCGGTTACGGCGGTTATTTAAAGCTGGCGCTTCAGTTCCCGGATTTTATCCAGTATATCGAGGAAATCTGTGATGAATTCCGTCTGCTCTATGAAAATGTGGGAGGCCAGACTCCATATAACCACTTCACGGTAGGCGTCTTGAACAGCTGGGGAAAACTCCGCTCCTGGGGCACCCATATGGTAGCCCATGCCATTGATTACAAACAGACGTATTCTTACGCGGGTGTACTGGAAGGTTTGAGCGGCATGCCCTTTGATGTGAAATTTATCAGCTTTGACGATGTAATCGAAAATCCGTCTGTCTTAAAGGAATGCAGTGTAGTGATCAACGTGGGCGATGCATATACGGCACCCAGCGGCGGCAGTTACTGGCTGAATCCGGCAGTTTCCTGCGCGGTAAAGGAATTCGTGGCAGAGGGCGGCGGGTTCATTGGTGTGGGTGAGCCGTCGGCCTGTCAGCACGAGGGACGCTATTTTGCACTGGCCAGTGTCCTGGGCGTGGATAAGGAAGTGGGCTTCAGCCTTTCCTCAGACAAGTACAACTGGGAGACCCACAGCCATTTCATCACCGAGGACAGCGGTGAGGAGATTCAGTTCGGCGAGGGCATGAAGAACATCTACGCTCTTCCGGATGCGAAGATCTTACGAAGCATTGGTCAGGACGTTCAGATGGCGGTTCATGAGTTTGGAAAGGGAAGAAGCGTATACTTAAGCGGAATTCCGTATTCCTTCGAGAACTCCAGAATGCTGTACCGCGCGATCTTCTGGGCGGCCGGCAGAGAGCAGGAGATGAAGAAGTGGTACAGTGACAATTTCAACGTGGAAGTGAATTATTATCCGGCCACAGGCAAATACTGCGTTGTCAATAATACGTATGAGCCGCAGGAGACAGTCATTTACAACGGAGAGGGAAAGGCTGAGGCCATGAGCTTAAAGGCGAATGACATTCTGTGGTTTGAAGCCTGAATATGAGCGGAATGTTTGAACGGACAGAATGAAAAGCAGCCTGCAGTCAGCCGGAAGACGGCAGGCTGCAGGCTGTCCGGTTTATGACTGTGAGCCGGCTGTAAGGAGAATATATGGATAAAGAATTGTATGTAAGGAAAAACTGGCTGTCAGCTGCGCCGGAGTTAAATGACAGAGAGGCAGAAGAGGCCTTTGCCGTCTGTGTGGAAACTGTAAAGCGGAATATGGCTTATTTTGGCAGGAGCTTTCCGGCAGCGGCCAGTGTGGATGGGATCTATCCAAAGACAGCAAATGACGACTGGACCGACGGATTCTGGACCGGCGAGCTGTGGCTTTCTTACGAGGAGACGAAAGACCCTGCTTTTAAGCGGGAGGCGCTGGCTTCAGTGGCAGACTTTGAACGGCGCATGAAGGAACGGGTGGTGGTGGATCACCATGATATGGGATTTTTATTCAGCCCGTCCTGCGTGGCGGCATGGCGTCTGTTAAAGGGGGAAGAGGCGGAGGAAGCTGCGGTCAGCCAGGCCAGACGCACGGCTCTGGCGGCGGCGGACAATCTGATGGGAAGATTCCAGGAGAAAGGCGGATTCTTCCAGGCGTGGGGGACTGTGGGCGATCCGAAGGAATACCGTTTGATTATCGACTGCCTGCTCAATATGCCCCTTCTGTTCTGGGCGTCAGAGGTAACGGGTAATCCTGTTTACCGTGAGAAGGCAAAACGCCATATCAGAACGGCCATGGCCTGTGTGGTGCGGGAGGATTATTCCACGTACCATACCTACTACTTTGATCCGGAGACGGGAGCGCCTGTGAAGGGAATCACGCAGCAGGGCAACCGAAACGGCTCCATCTGGGCCAGAGGCCAGGCGTGGGGGATCTATGGAACTGCTTTAAGTTACGGATATTTTCACGATCCGGAATATGAAAGACTCTTTGATGGTGTGACAGCCTGTTTTATGGAACATCTTCCTTCTGATTTAATTCCCTACTGGGATTTCGATTTTCATGACGGAAGCGGGGAACCGAGAGATTCCTCCGCTGCGGCGATTGCTGCCTGCGGTCTCCTGGAAATGGCCAGGTGTGTGGATCAGGAAAAGGCAAAACTGCTTACGTCCATGGCGGCTAAACTGATGAAGGCCTTGACGGACCGGTGTCTCTTAAGAGAAGGTGCGCCGGGAGCCGGAATTCTGCTTCACGGAACGTATGCCAAACGGTCAGAGGAGAATGGAGTCCATGAGTCGGGAGTCGACGAGTGTAACCTGTGGGGGGATTACTTCTATATGGAAGCACTTATGAGAATGAGAAAGGATTGGGAACGGTATTGGTAATCGATGAACAGGAAAAAAGGCTGATTGAGGTGGTGCCTTCCGAGCGGCAGAGAAATCATCAGAAGCTGGAATTTTACGGTTTTCTCCATTTTACCGTAAATACGTTTACAGACAGGGAGTGGGGAGACGGAACGGAATCGCCTTCGATCTTTTGCCCGGAGAGGTTTGATGCAGATCAGTGGGCCAACGCTCTGGCGTCTTCCGGTATGAAAGGTGCGATTCTCACCTGTAAGCATCACGATGGCTTCTGCCTCTGGCCCAGTAAATATACGGACCATACAGTGGCTGCAAGTCCTTTCCGTGGTGGAAAGGGCGATGTGGTGCGGGAGGTATCGGAGGCTCTCCGGGCACACGGGTTAAAGTTTGGTATCTACTTGTCGCCCTGGGACCGCCATGAACCATGTTATGGAAAAGGAAAGGAATACGACGATTACTTTGTGGGACAGCTGACGGAACTGCTGACAGGGTACGGCGATATTTTCTGTGTCTGGTTTGACGGCGCATGCGGAGAAGGCGCCGATGGAAGGGTTCAGAGGTACGACTGGGACCGTTACTATGAGGTGATCAGACGTCTGCAGCCGGACGCCTGCATCTCTGTCTGCGGCCCTGATGTGCGCTGGTGCGGCAACGAAGCCGGAGACACCAGGGAGCAGGAGTGGAGCGTGGTGCCGGCCCGTTTGCAGGACAAGGAAAAGATAAAGGAAAACAGCCAGCAGAGTGATGAGACAGAGTTTCGTCAGAGGACGCTCTCCAGCAGCGACCAGGATCTGGGGAGCCGGGAGGTACTGGAGGGAGAGACAGATCTGGTGTGGTATCCCACCGAGGTGAATTTTTCCATAAGACCGGGCTGGTTTTATCACGCCTCTGAGGACGATCAGGTGAGAAGTCTGGAAAATCTGGTATCCATCTACGACCGTTCCGTGGGAGGCAACAGTACGATGCTTCTGAATATCCCGCCGACAAAGGAGGGGCTGATCCATGAGCGTGACGCCGAAAGGATGAGAGAACTGGGGGCGTACTTGAGAAGGCGTGAGGCTCATAATCTGGCCGAAGATGCAGAGATGACTGCCACCGGGTCCCAGGCTGGTTACGCCGTAGCCAATATGAGGAGAGATGAGGAAGGCTGCTATAAGACTCCCGACGGCGTCAGAAGCTGTGAGATTCGTCTGAGCTGGAAGGAACCGGTTAACGTATCCATGGTGGTAATCAAGGAGGAGATCAGGTTCAGCCAGCGGATTGAAACGTTCCGCATTCTCAGCGTTGACGATGGAGTGAGCCGCATACTCTATGAAGGGAAAACGGTCGGATACCGGAAAAATGCGGTGTTTGAACCTGTCATGACGAAAGAAATCCGGCTGGAGATTCTCGAGAGCCGGGTTGCCCCGGTAATTCGTTTTTTTGGGGTGTATTGAGAGACACTCATTGATTACGAGAGATACCTGGCTTTGACTTTTTGTAAGAATATGGTAGAATAAGTTTAAATGATCAAGCAGGCAATGAAGATGGGCCGGGAATCTATAACTGATTCCTGTCCTGTCTTTATTGCCTGTTTGCAGATTTTTTTCTGACGAAATAAAATAGTCTGGTAAGGGTTCCGGATTTGGCAGATCAGGAAATACGGGAGGAAATAGTATGGACTTTAAAACTTCTTTTTATCACCATCAGGCCTTTCTGATGGAGGGCGCTCTGGGTGAACGGCTGAAGCGGGAGTATGGCCTGATGCCGGATAAAAGCCTTGCTCTGGCGAAGCATGTGTACAGCCTGAAAGGAAGGAATGCGCTGAAAGAACTCTGGCTGGAATATGGCGCCATAGCGGATAGATACCAGCTTCCGTTTCTGGCAGTGACGCCCACACGCAGAGTCAATCAGGAGCGTGTAAGGAGCAGATCGGATGAGGGCGTGATTGGGGATAATGTCAGCTTCCTTCAAAGAATAAAAAGAGAATGCAGGGCAGAGATGTATGCGGGAGGTATGATTGGCAGCCGGGGAGACGCGTATACAGGCAGAGGCGCTCTGGGAGAAAACGAGTCCAGAATGTTCCACAGATGGGAACTGGATCAGTTTAACGAGGCAGGCGTTGACTTTCTCTATGCGGCCTTGATCCCGACGCTGCCCGAGGCGGCCGGGATGGCCTGGGCCATGGCTGAAACAGGAATTCCTTATATCGTCAGCTTCACAATTCAGAGAAGTGGAACGCTGATCGACGGGACTCCTATTTGCGATGCAATCACGTATATCGATAACCGGGTATCTGATCCGCCGGTCTGTTATATGACAAACTGTGTCCATCCGCGGATTGCATACGAGGCGCTGTCACAGCCGTTCCAGGACAAGGAACTGTTGAAACGGCGCTTTCTGGGAATACAGGCGAATACGGCGCAGTTGTCATATGAGGAACTGGATAATGCTGCAGAACTGGTAACCTCTGAGCCTGAGGCGCTGGCGGAAGATATGATGGCGCTTAAGGATATTTGCTGTCTCAAAATATTTGGCGGGTGCTGCGGAACGGATGGAAGGCATATGAGGGAGATTGCGCGGCGTCTGGACTGATAGCTGACGGTTCTGTCTGCTGTCAAACGACGATTATTTTTGATTACGAATAATTGTCTGACTTTTTGATTGAGTTTTTGTCTGTTCTGCTTTATAATTTAACAAAAGAAGCAAAAATCCCCCGCACTGGAAGCGGAGGGCTGAATTGCCGGAAACAAACTTTTGTGA
>X236_Pygmy_Slow_Loris__coassemble_931_pt1 | contig 16034 bp, 15 predicted proteins | sample X236_Pygmy_Slow_Loris__metabat2_high_PE_002 | metagenome-assembled genome bin X236_Pygmy_Slow_Loris
AGAGCATCTGCCTTACAAGCAGAGGGTCACAGGTTCGAGCCCTGTAGGTCCCATTTTCATGAGAAATCATGATATGCCGGCGTGGCGGAACTGGCAGACGCACAGGACTTAAAATCCTGCGGGCCTAATCGCCCGTACCGGTTCGATTCCGGTCGCCGGCAGTATTGAAAAGTTCGGAACCTCTCATACAGTAAGAGGGTCCGGGCTTTTTTGTTGTATAATATTTGAATGTACCTCCCCTATTCAAGGAGGATTTTGTTAACGCATTCGGTTATGACTTTGACATGTTGAATACTATCAAATATATAGTCAAAATAACCAAAAGTAAAAAACAAAACATAGAACATCCTGCCAATATTAAGATATTATGAATATATATATTGACAGATTGATAAAAAACATATAATATATAAACAAACAAAGGTAGTACGTTCTACATATTAAAGGAGGGCTAGGAAACTAAGACACAGGAGAAGATGTTAACTATTAATTAATATGTTTGATGCGGCTTAACCGCATTCGGGGAAAGGGAGAAGAAATGAAGAAGAAAACGATCAGTATTATGTTATCAATCGTATTGGGAATTTCCACACTGATGACGGGATGCGGAAGTTCCGGCTCAGGGACAGCGGAAAAAAATGGAGGGGAAAAGACTACAGAAGGAAAAACAGAAGGAGCAAAAGATGCCTCCTCTTCCGGAAAAGAGGTGGTTAGAGTTGTTGTTCCAGGCATCAGTGAAGAAACTACCATTGATCCCATTTCTGGAATTAAAAAGAAGGGGCTTGGAGAATTTGAAGCATTTTTAGAGGAACAGATACCGGAATACGATATCAGCCTGGTTTCCATACCGTGGGACGGCTGGATTCAGAAGATGGAGACACTGGTAACCTCTGGTGAAGTGGATGTCGGATTCTATACAAATCAGGAAGCTGTTCCGGGCTGGTATATTGATTTGACGGATTACTTAAACAAAGACGCGGAAGTTAATTTTGATACTCTGAAAGACTTATTCATTGATCCAGCTGTTTTTTACATAAAGTATAATTCGTTTAACTATCCGGAAAATACAGGACAGGTTTTCGGACTTCCGATGACTATGGCGAGCAATGTTATTGTGTATGATAAACAGCTCTTTGAGGAGTGGGGAATGGAAGTGCCAACAGATGATACAACCTTTACGGAGCTGGTTGACATGGCAGAGAAGATGACTGGCAAGAATCCGGTAACCGGAGCAACCAATTACGGCGGATATTTATTCTCAACGTGGATGGAATGGTATGCAATCAGCTATGACGCAGTAAAAACCTATGAGAGCGATACCATGCTGTTGTCCGATATGGATACGGACGAATATGTGGAGTATATCAAAGAATCTCCGGAAGTGCTTAACTATTTTTCAGATATGATAAGACTGGTTGACTGCTGTCCAGAAGGTGTAGCAACAGGAAACGGAAGTGAAAAATTCTTTACTGAGGAAAATGATATTGCAATCAATTTTGATACCAATAATGTCGGTACAAACTATATGAAATATGCATATGCCAATGACAGCAGCATCTGTGACCGGTATATTCCTTTACTCGTTCCGACCGGTAAAAACGGTATGGAAGGTTTTCCGGAATTCTTCCGCTTTTCAATTACCAAGTCGGCTAAAAATCCCGATGCTGCATGGGAAGTAATTAAGAAATTGACCACGACTCCAGAGATTGTAGATTTTTATCTCACAAACTATGCGCAGGATAAAGTGACTGCTCTAGCAGATACGAGTAAGGTTACCATGATGGATTATGAAATTAATCAGAAACGCCATGATTATCAGATTAATGCCATGTTTAAAACAGATGATTACTGGTTCTGGAGAACTCCGCTTCAGACGGTGAATAACCAGATTCTGTCAAAACAACTGACAGCGGAGGCTGCCCGTGAAGAATTTTATAAAGGGGTGTCTGACTGGGTGAACAATACGAAGGCACAGTTGGGGCAGTAGCATCTGTATTCACGGGATATTGCCAATGTGATATCCCGTGAGATTTGTTAGGAGGAAACGGTGTGAGATGGTCAAAGACTAAGAAAATCCTGAGTTGGTATTCATTGTTGCTGATTCCACTGATAGGGACAGTAGTATTTAATGTGTATCCATTACTCCGAACGCTCGGAACAAGCCTTGAAAACATAAAAGGCACATTTATTGGATTGACTAACTATAAGATACTGTTTGGGAATGAAGAATTCAAAAAAGATGTGGTAAACACACTGTACATGGCGGTTCTTGGTGTCGGTTTTAATGTTCCGATCGCATTTATCATAGCAAATATGCTGAATCATGTGCGAAGAGGAAAAAATATTTACAAGGTAATATTTTTGCTTCCCATGATCATGTCCATGGTGACAGTAGCGACGCTGTTTAAGTATCTGCTTATGCCGAATGAGTCAGGAATTGTGAATTACCTGTTAGGTTTTTTGGGTATCAGTCCTAAGCTCTGGCTTAACAGTGCAGACACGGCAAGAGAATCACTTGTAGCCATGGCAATATGGAAAGGAATAGGGTATAATATAATTTTATTTTTTGCCGGTCTGCAAGGTGTTTCAAGAGAACTCTATGAGGCCTCGGAAATTGATGGGGCGAATGAATGGAATAAATGGATTTATATTACAATACCGTGTGTGAAGAATACATTTGTATTTGTTTTAATTACGTCATCTATTTCAGCATTGAAGCGATTTACGGAAGTATACGCCGTGAGTGGGGAAACAGGAAATCCGGCTGGCGCACTTGGTACTATTATGCTTTTTATCTATAAAAATTCTTTCTCCACGCTGAATTACAAAGATGAAGGGCAGGCCGCAGCTGCATCAATTATGCTGTTTATTATCATTCTGGGGGTGACGCTTGTCAATTATCTGGTCACCAGTGATAATGATGATGGAACCGGAAAAAAGAGAAGAGCGGGAAGGAGGATGGGCAAATGAAGAAAAAGCCAGGTATTGCAGATGTGATTTACTATAGTGTACTTTCGGTTATGGCACTGGTTATTCTTCTGCCGTTTATATGGCTGGTATCCACGAGTTTCGATTACTTTAAATCGTATACACTGCCATATCCGCCCAGAATGCTGCCCAAAAAGCTGAGTACTTTTAACTATGAAATGGCTTTGACCAATGTGCCCATTGTAAGATATTTAGTCAACACCATTGTGATTGCCATTTTGGATGTTGCACTTAATGTCTTTATCGCAACGCTGACGGGTTTTTGTATCTCAAAAGGTAAATTTCCTGGAAAAAATCTGATCATGATTTTTATTTTGTCCAACATGATGGTTCCTTTCGAAACAAAGTTAATGCCCATGTATCAGATCATTAAGAGACTTGGTCTTTCCAATCAGTTTATGGGAGTAGTGCTTCCTGGTGTTATGACGAATGCCATGTTTATGTTCTTCGTCAAGAAGTTTTGTGATGATCTGCCTGATGATTTGTATGAAGCGGGCGTAATTGATGGGGCAAGTAAGTTCCGGATCTATGCGCAGCTGTTTCTGCCGCTGATGCAGCCGATTATAGCAACGATTGTCATTCTCGACGTGGTGAATGTGTGGAATGATCTTTTATGGCCCATGATTGTTTTGAATAAGAGCCAGAACTATACCATTCAGATTGGACTGGTGCTCTATAATGCCAGTGCCAATGGTCAGGTACATGCCGGAATTGCACTGGCACTGTCAATCTTAAGCGTAATACCCCTGGCGGTCTTATTTATATTTGTACAAAAGTATATCGTGCAGAGTATTGCATTCTCTGGCCTGAAACAATGATATGGTAAAAAAATCCAGTTCGTGCAGGATATTGCCCCCTATTTATATAAAATTGTGATATATTAAAAGTAAGTTGATGAAGAGGATGGTACCATTTATGGCAGAACATGACAAAACAAGATTAAAACCAATCGGACAGAAAACGATTGTGGATCAGATTATTAACACAATCATCGACTCTATCATTAAGGGGAATTATAAAGCTGGTACGAAACTGCCCAGTGAATACGAACTGATCGAAGAGATGCAGGTAAGCCGTAATTCGCTGAGAGAAGCGATGAAAATTTTGTCAACCATGGGGATTGTGGAAATTAAACGGGGAGATGGAACCTACGTGTGTTCTCAGGTAAATCCTTCCGTATTTGACAGAGTGGTCTACAGTATGATTTATGATGTCAGTACCAGCACAGAACTGCTGGAATTGAGACAGATTCTTGATGAAGCGACGGTACAGCTGGCAATTAAAAAAATCACTTATTCTGAACTGGAAAATCTTCAGAAGAATATTGATCAGATGAAAAAGGCGATTCAAAATCAGGATATAGACGAAATGCAGAAGTATGACATGGAATTTCACATGACGCTGATTGACAGCTGTAAAAATGTTTTTTTTATCAGAATTATGAAAGGTGTCTACAGTATCTTTGAAAATTCTATCGGTGAGAATGTTCGCACTGAGAAAATTGATTCTTTAGCGGCAGTCTACCATCAGAGAATTTTAAACTGCATAAAGGATAAGAATTACGGCGATATCCATGATGCGGTTGAGGATTCCCTGAAAACATGGAGAAACAGGGTATAGGTATAAACAAGTTTTGGAGTATGTCAAGAGAACAGGTTCTCCTGTTCTCTTGACAAAGGTAGGACGTACTACATAAAGATTAGCTTCTAAGGAGATTTTGACGGGTAAAAAGATGAGAGAAGAAAGTATAGATTATTTACGCGCAAAAGCGAAAGAAATAAGAAGGACGGCGCTAACCATGATTTACCATGCACAGTCCGGTCATCCGGGAGGTTCTTTATCCGCGGCTGACATTGTTACGGCACTGTACTTTGGAGTGATGAACGTGGACCCTGAAAAACCTGATTGGGAAGACAGGGACCGGTTTGTTCTTTCTAAGGGGCATGTGTGTCCGGTGCTTTATTCGGCCTTAATCATAAAAGGCTATATTGGCCGGGAGGAGATCTATCGTTTAAGAAAGCAGGGGTCAATCCTTCAGGGGCATCCTGATATGAAAAAATGTCCTGGAATTGATATATCCACTGGTTCTCTGGGCCAGGGAATCTCCTGCGCGGTTGGTATGGCCATTGCCGCCAGGCGGGACAGCAGAAAATATATGACCTATGTTCTGCTCGGTGATGGTGAATGTGATGAAGGGCAGGTTTGGGAAGCAGCGCAGGCAGCTAATAAATATGAGTTGGATAATCTGGTGGTGTTCGTAGATAATAACCGGCTCCAGAATGACGGGTTTGTGGAAGATATTATGCCATCTATGGATTTGAGAAAAAAGTTTGAGGCATTTGGATTTGAAGCGATCCGTATCAATGGACATAACATGGAGGAACTGTTGTCTGGAATCAATACATTACTTGCCAGTAAGAATGGAAGACCCAAATGTATTGTATGTGATACCGTGAAGGGAAAAGGTGTGTCTTTTATGGAAAATGTGGCATCATGGCATGGCACAGCTCCGGATGAGGCGCAGTATAAGCAGGCGATGAAAGAACTTGGAGGTGGCTTCGATGAGTAAAAGGGCGACCAGGGAAGCGCTTGGGGATGAGGTGCTGAAACTTGGAAAAGAAAAGCGTGAGATTTACATAGTCGACTGTGATGTATCGAAGTCATGCAAAACGCAGGCTTTTGCCGCCGCATTTCCGGACCGGCATATTAATGTCGGTATTTCTGAACAGAATGCAGTGGGGGTAGCGGCAGGACTGGCTGCATCTGGAAAACTGCCTATGGTTGTTACCTATGCTGTTTTTGGAAGTATGAGAGCGCTGGAACAGATTCGGCAGGAGGTATGTTATCCTGAACTCAACGTGAAAATTCTTTGTTCTCACGGCGGCTTAACGCCGGCTAATGACGGTGCATCTCACCAGTGTGTGGAGGATATGGGAATATTACGCACCATACCTGGAATGACGGTTATTATGCCGGCAGATTATCAGTCAGCCAGATGTCTCATTCGCGCTGCTGCAGAATACAAGGGGGCGGTGTATTTACGGTTTACCCGTGACGCGGTGGAGGACATTTATGGAAAGGATGACACGTTTGTAATTGGTAAGGCCAAATGCCTGGCGCAGGGAAAGGATCTTACGGTTTTTGCAAATGGAGATACCGTTTCCATTGCCATGAAGGCGGTAAAGGTTTTAAAGGAAGAGGGGATAAACGCTGCTCTTTATGATATGCATACTGTAAAACCGCTGGATGAAGAGACTGTGAGGCAGGCGATTTTAAAGTCTGGACGAATTATTACCGTGGAAGACCATAATGTTATAAATGGACTTGGATCCGCTGTCTGTGAAGTTGCGGCTGAAATGGGAAAAGGCATGGTGAAGCGAATTGGCGTAAAAGATCATTTTGGAGAATCAGCCCCCTATGAAGAGCTCCTTCGAAAAAATGGTATAACCTGGGAGCACATTTGCAGTGAGGCACACTGCTTGATGGAAAATGAGTAGGAATAAGCCCGCTGTTGGGGGATAAGGAGTGCAGAATGATAACAAAAGCCGAAATGCAGCAAGCAAAAAAAAGAGCTGGAGTCATGCTTTGTGAGGCTGGAATCAAATTTTCAGATCAGGAGCTGGACAGAATAGATATAGCCGATTTTGGCCTTTCTAATCTGCTTGTGGAGGGAGCGCAGATATTATCTTTACTGGAAACAGAAAAAGTAGCATGCAGAATCATTGCACTGTTTCCGGGGCAGACGGAGCCGGAGCATTGGCACGAATCGGTAGGAGAGATTCCGGGAAAAGAGGAAACATTACGTGTGATAACGGGAAAACTTCGGGTTTGTGTGGAAGGTGAATCTGATTTAGATGAAGGGATAATTCCAAAGGGAAAGGAAGCGTATTATACCTGCAGACATCAGATTTTGATGGAACCATGTGATAACTTAACGCTTTATCCAGGGATGAAGCACTGGTTTCAGGCAGGAGAGGAAGGCTGTGTTTTTTATACGGTATCAACCACTGCGAAAGACAGCAGTGATCCCTTTACCGATCCGTCGGTAGTCAGAAAAACACGGATTAAAAAAGAAAATTAAGGTAGGAGGCCATGTCAGTTATGAAGACAAAATATCAGATTAAGGATGGAGATTTTTATATCAACGGAGTCAAAACTTACACAGATATAGAGAAGAGTGATGAAAAAATTCATGGACTGCTGTTTAATACCAGATTTATTCAGGGGATCTTTGATGATGTTAATCCGGTTAATGCTGGAAAATACGACAGATTTGGAAAAAAATTTGATGCGGACAGGAATACGGACAGTCTTATAGCTTCTCTGAATGACTGGTATGAAGCGGGAGTTCGAGCAATTACAGTCGGTTTGCAGGGGGGTGGCCCGATCTATACCTATGATGACTGGAGCGTTATTGATACAGGAAGCTTTTCAAGGGATGGAAGAGAACTCGATGAGGCGTATAAGGGCAGACTGCTTAAGATTCTGCATGCGTGTGATGAATTGGGAATGCTGGTGATTGTCAGCTTCTTATACCAGGCGCAGGAACATTTATTCCACGATGGAACGGCAATTATGGAAGCGGTGCGTACATCATGCACATTTTTACGGGATACGGGGTATGAGAATATAATTATTGAAGTTGCCAATGAGCATGATGTGGGGAATTTCAATAAACATCCGCTGATCAGCAGCGGAGAGGGAATTGCCAGTCTGATTAATCTTGCCAGAGAATGGTCCGGTAATAAGTTTGCAGTGGGTTCCAGCGGGGGTGGGGGTGTCTGCAAACAGGAGGTGCTTGAAAATAGTGATGTCATTCTGGTTCACGGCAATGGTCTCAGACAGCAGGAGTTCTATGATTTTATAGTAAATATTCAGGAAAAAGCTCCGGATAAACCAATTGTATGTAATGAGGATTCTCAGATGTTCGGACAGCTTTCGGTTTCTTATGCCACACATACTTCATGGGGCTATTATAATAATTTTACAAAACAGGAACCACCTGCAGATTGGGGGATTACTCCGGGTGAGGACGCATTTTTTGCCAGAAGGCTGAAGAGCATGATTACAGGAGCAGCGAACCAGGAGAATGAATTTTATTTGCAGGGATTTGAACCGGAATATCATATTAATGGAAAAAGATATATCAGACTGTCCAGCCTGTATCCAGAGCAGATTCATTATGTGGAATTTTATGAGGACAAAAAGTTGCTTTATACTTCGTTTGCGGAGCCATTTATGCTGTATTCTCTGACAACCTGGGAACAGAAGCCGTATGTTATTCCAAAGGAGGCTGTAGAATTTACGGCAAAAATTTATTTACTCGATGGAAATGTAAGACAGGAGACAGTGAAGCTTGCGTGTTTGTGTTAATACGCTGCCTGCCGGATATAAAGTGAGGAGAAGAAAATGGAGAGAAAGTATTCAATTATAACGGGGTTTATGGGGACGGTAAAGGACCGTTTTATCGATTACCAGCCAGCCCGTTCTATGGAAGAAATGGTTAAAATGGCATCTAAAGTTAAAGGGTGTTCAGGGTTGGAGGTCGTTTATCCTCAAAATTTTACGGATGCAGCGGAACTCAAAAAATTACTGGACTGCTATGGTCTTGGTGTTTCTACTGTTAATCTGAATGTAAAAGGGGATGAGATATGGAGATACGGTTCCTTTACTCATCCAGAGCTTTCCGTGAGGAGGAAAGCGATAGATGCTATGAAGGAAGCTATGGACAGAGCTGCACAGCTTGAGTGTCCTATTGTGACCTGCGCTCTTTTAAACGATGGTGTGGACTATCCTTTTGAGATTAATTATATCGATGCATTTTCCTGGGCGTTGGAAGGTATCAGAGAGGCGGCTGAATACAGAAGAGACATAAAGATCAGTCTGGAGTACAAGCAGTCCGAGCCGAGAGTACATTGTTTATTGAATAATGCAGGAAAAATGGCGTATTTTGCACAGATGACTGGACAGGAGAACGTAGGCGTGACACTGGATTTCGGTCATGCACTGCAGGCACTGGAGGTCCCGGCTGATTCGGCCAGTTTCCTGGGACAGACCGGAAAACTGTTCTATGTTCATGTGAATGACAATTTCCGCAACTGGGACTGGGATATGGTTCCGGGTACTGTAAATCTGTGGGACTATATAGAATTTGCATTGGCACTTAAGTCAGTGGGTTATGAGGGATGGATTACGGCGGATGTATTTCCGCAGCGTCACGATCCCATAAAAATCATGGAAAAGACCTTTGAGTGGATGGATTATATCTTTGACGTGGCAGATCGGATCGATGAAAACAGACTGAAACAGATGCAGAAGGAACTGAACACGTTTGAGATTATGGATTATATCCGGTCGCTTCTGTAGGGAGAGGTGAGATGGACTGTCGATATGTAAAAATTGAAAAGAATGGGGTCTGTAATACGATTACCTATCACTCCGACAAGGAGCAAAACCTGCTTACGATTCCGGGAATGCAGGAAATCCTGTGGGCAATGGAGGAATGCAGACGTGATGAAGGCTGTAGAGTTCTTCTTTTTACAGGTTGGGAAGACTGTTTCTGCATGGGAGGATTCCTGGGAGATTACAGCAGACAGGGATCAGAAGACATTATCCACTTTGCAGATGTGCTGGCGGAGCTTCACAGACAGATGAACCGTTTTCCCAAACCAACGATTGCAGTGGTGAATGGTCATACCGGAGGGGGAGGACTAAGCTTTCTGGAAACTTTTGACATGGCGGTTGCTGTTCCATGGGCTGAATTTTCACTTCCTGAACGGTATAATGGTCTGGCGCCTATGATATCAATGATGGGAGTGCAGAATCACTTAAGCAGGAAAGTCTGTATGGAGATGGCTGGTCTGGGGACAAAGCTGAGTGCGGTTAAGGCACAGGAAGCGGGAATCATAAACCGCATTTCTGCGGGGGAGGCTATGGAAGATGCAATGAAATATGGTATGCGCATGGCAGACTGCAATATTCATGCATTTCGTGTGTGTAAGCAATATTATGCGGCGGCCTCCGGTTTGTCTTATGAGCAGCAGTTGGAAATTGGAAAGCAGTATCTGGTGACAATGTTAAAGAGTAATGAAAGGAAATAGTCGTGAAAATAGTTATTTTAGATGGATATACGGAAAATCCAGGAGATTTAAGCTGGAAAGATCTGGAGGAACTGGGGGATCTTACGGTATACGACCGGACACCGGCAGAACTGTGTGCGGAGAGAATCGGAAACGCGGAGGCAGTATTCAGTAATAAAACTGTTATTTCGGATGAAATTATGTCACAGTGTCCATCACTTCAGTATATTGGGGTGCTGGCAACCGGATATAATGTAATCGATGTTGATGCGGCAGCGAAAAGGGGGATCACTGTTACCAATGTTCCCTCCTATGGAACAAGCGCGGTGGCTCAGTATACGATGGCACTCCTTCTTGAACTGTGCCACCATATAGGTGATCATTCGGATCGTGTGAAAAGAGGGGAGTGGTCCAACTGTGAAGACTGGTGTTTTTGGAGACATCCATTGACAGAGCTTTCGGGAAAAACTATGGGTATCATAGGATTCGGAAAAATTGGCCAGGCGGTTGCCTCGCTTGCGCACGCGTTTGGAATGAATATAGTATTCTATGACGCCGCAGTCTTTAACCAGGAAGATTTATCTGAGGGATATATGCAGGCAGATCTTGATGAATTACTTGGTCTGGCCGATGTTATATCACTTCATTGTCCGCTGTTTGAGTCCACAAAAGGCATAATTAACCGTGAGAACATTGCTAAAATGAAGGATGGAGTTATGATCTTAAATGATTCCAGAGGTCCATTGATTATGGAGGAGGATTTGAAAGAGGCATTGGTAAGCGGCAAGATAGCGGGAGCAGCTGTGGATGTGGTTTCCGCAGAGCCGATAGAACCAGATAATCCGCTGCTTACAGCCCCTAATATAATTATCACACCGCATATTGCCTGGGCGTCGAAACAGTCACGACAGAGACTTATGGATATTGCGGTGGAGAATTTCAAGAGGTATCTGGAAGGAACAGTGTGTAACCAGGTGTGAGATAATGGGCTGTCTGAAAATAAATAGTCTTAAGGAGAGGAAACAGTGACTTGTAAAAGTTACTGTTTCCTCTGGCTTTTCCGTAAAGAACGGGAGAACGGCAGCCTCCTTCTTTAACAGTACTGGATATTATTTTTTTAACAATTCCCCCATCTCCTTCAGAGAGAGATAGACGCCGTCCGGGCTTATTTCCGCATGCCTGAGATCCTCTCTCTTCGTCTCCCCGGTCAGCACCAGCAGCCCGGCCGCCCCGTTGTTAACGCCGGCCGCCACATCTGTATACAGACGGTCTCCGACAAAGGCGATCCGGTCTCTGGACACACCTGTCTTTTCCAGAATCATTTCAACGGTTTCAGGGTATGGTTTGCCCACATACTTAGGCTTTTTGCCTGTCGACAGTGTGATCGCCGCGCAAAAGGAGCCGCAGTCAGGGATAAAACCGTCTTCCGTCGGACAGTTGATGTCCAGATGTGTAGCCAGAAATTCCGCACCGCTTCGGATGTAATGACATGCCCGTTCCAGCTTGTGATAGGTAAGCGTTGTATCAAAGCCCACCACCACAAGATCCGGCTGTTCTTCTGTCAGATGGATGCCGGCCTTCTCAAAGCTTTCGCGCAATACGGGAGTTCCAAGCAGATAGACCGTTTTTCCCGGATGAGAATGCTTCAGGTACTCAATCATCACATCTCCCGAAGTCATGATCTGACTGGAATCGATGAAGCAGTTCATAGACCTGAGCTTTTTTATATAGGCGCCGGAGGACTTCGAGGAGTTATTGGTGAAGAACAGATAACGCCGCCCTGTTTCCTGAAGCGTCTGCAGAAAGTCCAGGGAGCCTTCCAAAAGGTGTTCACCAAGATAAAAGGTTCCATCCATGTCCAACACAAAAAGCTCTGTCTTTTCAAGCAGTGATACTCTTTGCTCCTTCACGCCGTTCTCCTTTATGAGCCGCTTAATATTTCGTTGATTTCCACTTCCATCTCTTTCAGCGCGGTTTCAACGTCAAGATCTTCCTGAATGATTTCGTCCATCCAGTTTCTCCATGTGGTGGATACCTGACTCCAGTCGGTACGCTGGATTCCGGGAGTGATGATATCGAGGTTATCAAAAATAATCTGAAATTCCGGTTTTTGTGCCAGAAATGCCTTTCCTTCATCGGTTTCCTGTACAGATTTCCTGGTAGGCAGATAACCGGATTCAGAAGCCCATATCATGTTGACGTCCTTGCTCATTAAGTAGGAGAGAAATTCCCAGGAGGCATCCTTCACCTTCTGATCGTTTTTAGCCGGGAGAAAAAGGACGTTGCCGCCTAATACCTGTTCCTTTGTTTTTCCTCCGGGCAGCCAATCCATTCCGACGTCAAAGTTGCAGCTGTCGACAATGGTGTCATATAAAGAACTCGTATAGATGACGGACAGCGCCTTTCCGTCAATGAAGTTCTGGCGCATCACAGAAGCGGCGTCTTCCCCGGTTGCAAGGTAGGAGTAGCCCTTTTTGGTCCAGTCTTTCAAATCGGAAACCAGTTTGACTGAATGTTCAGAAGCAAGGTCAGTTTTGCCTTCGGCAGTAACCAACTGAACACCGTTATTGATAAAGAACGGCTCATAATACCATGTAATCCAGCCGGGAAATACCATGCCGTAGCGGTTGGTTTTGCCGTCTGCGCTGATATCGGAGGCCTTCTCTAAAAACGAGGGTATTTCATCCCAGGTTTTCGGAATCTGAAGCCCTAATTCGTTTAATAAATCCCTGTTATAGTATACTACCTCGGTAGATACCAGAAATGGAAGTGCTACCTGTACATCCTCGTATTTTGCAGCCTGAATCAAACCTTCTCCAAAATCGTCTATCTCAAATCCGTCGCGCTGAATATAAGGGCCCAGGTCTTCGCATAAACCGCCTGCGCCATAAGCGGTAACGTAAGGGATATTGGCCATGGCAACGCCCGGCAGGTTGGTATTTGCCGCATTTGCGGAAACGATGGCTTCGTTTAATGCAGTATAATTCCCGATATACATTGGCTTAATCACGATGCTGTCATGAGAATCATTGAATTCACCGACAACGCGGTTCAGTGTTTCCTGGTACTGGCTTTCTAAGGCATGCCAGAATTCTATCTCCAATACATCGGAGGCAGCTTCTGTATCCGCAGCGGTTTCTGCCGCCGGAGCTTTCGAAGTGTTTGCCTCTGCCGTTGTTTCTTTGTTGGCTGCGGAACAGCCGCTTATTGCGATAACTGTAAGTAATGCGATCCCCACCAAATACTTTCTAACCATATCTTCTCCTTTTCGTTAGTCTGCCAGTGTAAGCAGATATTCCCCCAGTTCATACGCATAACGCATCATTGCATCAATCATTGGATCAGGCAGCCTGTCTGTCATTTTGTGAGTTTCGTAAGCGAACACACCCTGATAGTTGATTTTTTTCAGGGTTTTCATGATGGGTTCCCACTCTACGGTGCCAAGAAATGGAAGTAAATGATCGTCGATGACTCCGTAGTTATCCTGAACATGTGTGGCAATCAGACGGTCTCCCATCATTTCAAGACATTCCGGCTGGTTCCAGTGCATCAGATTTGCATGTCCAAAATCCCAGACAATCCCCACGTTGTCATAAGACTGATGCAGTGTGTCAACCAGGTCGATCAAGTCTTCCGGATCGGCCAGATAACGGGGAACACGAACCCGTTTTTCGCTGTCGTTTAAATCGAATAGATTTTCTATGGCCAGTTTCACGCCATATTTTGCGGCAAACTCCAGATGGGGTTTGAAATATTCGATATTTTCCTGCTTGTTTTTGCGGTAATCCGGGCGGTAAGGACGCGAACCGCCATGAATAACGACAATGCCTGCTCCCAGTTCCGACGAAGCGATGATAGAACGGCGAACCATCTCTTCCTCTTCCTCCCGATATGGATAGTCCGGATTGATCACATTATAGAACGGGGCGTGAGACTGGCTGACTGTCATTCCGAGTTCTTCAATTAACGCCCTGCATTCCTTTATCCATTCTCTCCAGTTGTCGTAGTACAGTTCTGTTTTATGGCTCCTGGTCCATGCAAAGTTGAGGTCTAAATCCCGAAATCCCGCTTTGTGAATTCTGCGGATACTTTCCAACATGGGCCCTACACTTCCGTCCGGCCTCGGTCCATAGAACAATGTTGTTGTTGATAGTTTCATCTCTCTTCTCCTTAGTTTTATTAGCGATCTGACTGTTTTTTCTAACCCGTTTCCCCCTCCTTTTTATGATCTTTGATAACCATGCAGTCAGTCTGCTTCGTTCATTAAAAATAAAAAAGAGCAAGGCATCCGCGTGAAAGCATGCCTTACTCTTAATCTCATTAGCATTATTAATTTATAGTCTAGCATATGGATATCAGATCGTCAATGAATGTTTATATATTAACAAAGAATGAGCTGAAAACAAAGGAAAAATAGTGAAAATGACGAAAACCTCAAAATGCCAAAAGAGGAGGAGAGCCGAAGGTATGTTTTTTCCCGGACTTTTATGATATGATGAAAAAAATATGGAAAACGGCTTAGCCGGAAGGAGAAGAACATCATGAAAAACACAGAAATTAACATCAGGGATCCATTTGTACTCGCAGAGAACGGAACATACTATATGTACGGGACGAGGGCCGCTACCTGCTGGATGGCGGCAACCGGCTTTGACTGTTATGTCAGTGAAGATATGGAAAATTGGGACGGACCGTACGAAGTGTTCCGTAAACCGGAGGACTTCTGGGCGGATATGAACTGCTGGGCTCCGGAAGTACATAAATACCAGGGGGCTTACTACATGTTTGCAACATTTAAGGACAGCAGTGTACATGGGGGAACTGCGATCTTAAAGTCGGAGAGTCCGCTGGGGCCGTTCGTGATGCACAGTGACCGTCAGATCACGCCGAAGGACTGGGAGTGTATTGACGGGACATTCTATGTGTCACCTGACGGAAAACCATATATGGTGTTTGTCCATGAGTGGGTTCAGATTTCGGATGGCAGTATCTGCGCGGTGGAGCTGAGCCGGGATTTGAGGGAGGCCGTATCTGACCCGGTGACATTATTTCATGCTTCGGAGGCCGCAGGCTGGGTAAAGCCGATCACCAACAAAAAGCGGCCGGGCCTTCATTATGTGACGGATGGGCCGTATCTATACAGGACAGAAAGCGGCCGTCTCATCATGCTCTGGTCCAGCTTCGGAAAAGAGGGGTATACGGAGGCGCTGGCCTATTCGGATAATGGGGACATTACAGGTACATGGACACAGGATGACTGTCTGCTGTTTGAAAAGGACGGCGGCCACGGCATGATATTTGAGAGTAATTCCGGGGAACTGTATTTGACCCTGCATACGCCGAATGAACATTTGAAGGAGCATCCGGTATTTTACCGTCTGATCAAGGAGGAGGACACGCTGCGCGTAGCGGAAACATCATGAAAGAAGTATTCTTCACGGGGAAATGCGACGGGATCGGAATCAGCCACGTCGCCAGAGACTGTGATTTAACAGAGACTATCGGATTTTATAAAAATGAGTACCAGATTTACTATATTCTGGATGGAGAGCGATTTTTCTATCAGGGAAGCAAAAGCTACCGGATGGACAGGGGGACGCTTACTTTTATTGATAAACGGCAGATTCCCTTCACAAATGTGATTGGGGGGAAATACCACGAGAGAATCTTAATTGAGGTGGATGAGAAATGGCTGGTCAGCATGGGAAAGGCCATGGAGCTGGACCTGATTGGTTTTTTTGCAAATTATCATGGCGTTTACCGGCTGGAAGGAAAGCATCTGGCGGCGGTGGAGAAAAAGCTTAAGAAGATGGAAGAGGTAATGGGGCAGAAGAGGGCCTTCGCGTCCGCGGAGGTAAAAAATCTATTGATTTCCATTATCATTTCCATGCTGTACGGAGCGGGCACAAGGTGTGCGGAGTATCACATGCCCAACGGAAAGATGCTCCGTTACGCGAAGGCAAGGGA
>X236_Pygmy_Slow_Loris__coassemble_936_pt1 | contig 15732 bp, 22 predicted proteins | sample X236_Pygmy_Slow_Loris__metabat2_high_PE_002 | metagenome-assembled genome bin X236_Pygmy_Slow_Loris
CGACAGTACAGGCCTCACGGATAGCGTTATCCTCTTTTGTGGTAAGCGGCTTCACCTCCCACAATAAAGGAACCCCCTTTTCATCCGTTAAAGACATGGTTGCCGGAATTTTAATGTTTTCTTTCGTTTTCTTATTCTTCTTTAAAAATCTGCTTAAATCTCCCATAATCGCTTAACCTCTCTTTCTTTTACTGCATTCCGGTAAGATCGCCAAACATTTCCGGCATTTCCCAGTCTTCAAAGGTGAAATCCGCATCCTCGTCTAAATATTCCGCATCTGCATCAAACTTCGTTAGAATCCCTCCATCAAGGTTACAATCTTTCAAAATGATTGTCTGACGACCTACTCCTGCCGTTGGGTCCTCGTTCGTCACCTGGATATCAAAATAGACATCTTCGCCAGTCTGTTTGTAGCGATACAGAAGCTTCCTGAAGATACTTGTATTATAGTGGAAGGTTGCTGATCCGCTTCCTTTCCAGCCGGTTGTTTTATTCCCCTTCCCTGTCTTACCTAATACTGGGATTTCAGATTTTGTTTTCTCAAACTTTGCCTCAAGGTTAATCGCCTGCATAAAATTATACCGGTTCCCCTCAATTGTGACAAAGCACTCCGCCAGTGACGCGCTGATTGCGTCCTTTGCATTCATAATCGGATTATTTAACATTTCTCAATGCTCCTTTCTACTGAATCACCACAGACATGTACAACTGACTCATGCAGTTAATCGGCTCCACCGGGAGATTCACGACAACCGACCGTTTCGTCTGTCCCTTTTCAACCTTGATCTTATCAGACTCCACCGCCTCAACAGCACGCATTCCAGCCATCTGCTTCGCATACGACACAATATCGTTCCACAGACTCACGCGGCCTGCATCATCATTAGGTATCTTACCCAGATACCGGTTGTTAAATATTGCTGCGATATCATTCCCAATCTGATCCAGTACGCGGATTGTCTGGTTGTTGGAAAAGTCCTCACCCTTATCTGTTGTGTAACGAACCAGCGTATTAATATCCATCAGCACACGGACTTCATCGCCTACTTTATGAAAGAACAGTTTTCCCGCTTTAATACCATCTGTAAGTTGAACCTGGGTATAATCCGCCTTCACCGCATATTCCCCATCGTACACTTTGTTCTCAACTGTCTTATTAACAGCACAGGCAGCCTCTGCCCCCGCCACCCAGTAGACAAGTCCTGCGGGATTCTCCACCGTCTCGTTCTCCACTGAAATAACCCCTTCATAATCCGCCTGAGAATACTGATACACAACCGTCTGGAACTTAATCCCGTTTTCATCTCTCATACGCTTTGTAAAAGCAGTAAATAGTGCCTTTACCTGCTCTTCTGATGCCGGACAGCACAGGACCTGGAAGGAACGGCTCTCCATCTTATCCAGGAAGTCCGCATACTCTTCACCGGTTACACTGGAGCCATTGGTCCCCCCAGTCAATGAAATGCCTGCCGTTTCTGCCAGTACAGCTTCTTTCTTAAAGGTAACATAATTGTTATCCTTAAGATCCGCCGCGCCTGTGACAGTCTGACTGTCCATCTCTTTTCCACCCAGAAGAGTTTTCACATCGTACTTGCTCTCATCATCTACGTGCTTTGAAATAACCGTCATCAGGGTATTACCTCTGACCCCGCTGTATTTTGCAGTGCCAAAATCATTAGAAGCCTTCTCACCGCCATTTAACCGGTAAAAGATTCCCTTAGTCATATTCCGGAACAATTCGCGTACCGGAAGCATAGACGGATCGTCATAAGAATAACCAAACAGCTCCAGGCTATTTTTAGAGAAGTCCTCAGCCGACACCTCAAACACTTCTTTTTCCGGTCCCCAGTCAAGAACCACAGGAACCGCCACTGTCCCTCTGCTGCTCAGCATAGAAGTTGCTGATGCCGCATTCACAAAATTGATATAAGCGCCAGGCAGAATCTTATCCTGCGCTGTAAAACTGCCGCCACCTAACATAAACTCACCTTTCCTTTCATAAACTCATGAATCACCTGATCTGCTTCGCTGACCGTATACTCTCTACCATTTTCCAGCAGCGCTTCCGCCAAATCCCTCCGTGACCGGAAATGCTCCGCCCCGGACAGCTGCTCCTTAGTATACCGGACAGCCTTTTCCGGCTCTGAATCCGGCTTTCCCGATCCGTTTCTTCTTACTCCTCTACCAGCCATATCATCACCTCATTTCATTGATTGCAATACCTTCCATGGATTCCTCCGGATTTTCCGTTTCCCTGATATCAAACACATTGTACTGTACAAAAAATGTCAGAACACCATCATCAATACGGCCGCTCCGATCTGTTCCGTTGATCTTCCGTCCGTTTTTCAGTACAATCATGCGCATCTGGTCCATTAATATATCCAGAACCCGGTTAAGCTCCCGGGCAGGTTTCCCTATTTCACCTGGCAGGAATTGAATACACATGGCATTCTTACGGTAATACCTTGGCCAGATCATCGGCCTCTCAGAAGGCTCCAGAAACTGTATAAAAAAACAGGGTTCCGAAAGTCCCTGTTCTACTGCATCCGTATAGATTGTGTACCCGGCTTCTGGTGGAAACAGCACGGATAACTGTTTTGTTACTGCGTCCATGATCTCGTTATACATCGAGACACCCCCTCAAATACTCATTGAGTCTTTTTTCCAGTAGCGCCGGTGCAATCTCCTGTATTTTCTGTTCCGAGATTGTCAGCATAAACTTCCCTTTTACCCAGCCTTTATGATTTGCCGTCCGGTGCCCATATTCAACGTACTGTGTATACATGACAGGATTAATAAGTTCAATTTCATACAGGTCCCCATTGTGTCTTATCTCTCCTGTGACCCAGCCACGGCGAAGCGTACCACCGGTTTTACCCGACGACTTAGGGGTGAACTTTACTTTCTTTGCCGTTGCCTTTGCAGTAAAACTCACGTGTTTTCCAGACTTTGTATCAAACTCAATACGACGCTGCGGCAGATGTGCAATAAATTCTACAGTCCGGGCATTGTAGACACCTACAGGGGTTCTCTGCTTAACCATTCTCAGTAGTCTGGCTGCCAGTTCTTTCGCGCACTGCTTACAAAATTCGTCTTTTCCTTTTTCAATTTGCTCAATCTGTTTTTGCAGTTTTCTTACATCTTCAAAGTCGAAGTTACCCCATTTAGCCACTATGCATACCCCTTCCACAACTCCAAAAGGATTTCTTGATGAGAAGAATAGACCGCCGCTTTGCCGCTCTGCCCGTACACCTCTGTCCGTCCGTGCTGTGTCACTTCGATTTTGCTGCCTGGGGCAATGACAATTTCCGGTACCAGAAACAGCTTGATCACCTGCGTAACTTTAGTAATTGTATCGGTTCCCTCTGTGGTACCAGAACTTGAAAAAGAGAGATGACACGCCTGATTTTTAATCTTACACACCTCTTCCAGCGATGTAACACCCGTTTCCGGATCCCTTTTTGGCTCCCTGATATAAACGCTGCAGAAACCGTCATAAGTTGCCTCTATGGCGGCCCTGTGCATTATCTGAGCCTGTCTGGTCGTTTCCGCTATCATCTTACCACCTCAATTTCCGGTACCGGTTAAGCTGTTCCTGATAGTCCTTCAACAGTCCTCCATTTAAAGCCTCCGCCGCGCTGGTAAAACTTGTGGCTGTATCTCCTTCTGATATGGAGGCCACAGTCACCGGGGCGCCGGAATCGCCTGGCCGATCATACCGGTAAAGATCAATCGCCATTCGGTAAGCCGTGTTGGTTAGTCCTGTCGGCAGCTCCTCCAGGTTACAGTAATTTAAAATAGTTTCCGTTACATCGTCAATGATGAATTCCAGCGAGAGGTCCTGGGAAGTATCGCCTTCCGGTATTCCCAGCAGCCTCTTTAACTTCCCCGCCTCCATAGGCTTAACCTCTGGAAATGATACGGGCAATCGGGATGGCTTTATGATCGATAACCTTTAATCCCTGTCCGGTGCCGCCGTTATTCACTAAAGTCCAGTTTGTGCCGTTTGCAAGCTCCTCATTAGTTGGAGAAAGAGAAGCCTGGGATTTTTTCGTATAGGAAATACCATATGGAGCATAGCAGGCACGGTCACGGGTATACAGCGTGGTTTCGCCACCATTGGTTTTCGGGTCACGCTGCATCTCGTTCGGGACCTCTGCTCCGATCTTCTCGAAGTCAATCGCACCGTCTCCCAAAACGTATGTGGTGTATTTTTCATAGGCTGGCGCTGCCGGCACATAGCCTTCTGTTCCAGATGTACCGCTCTCTTCCACTGCATCTACATGTTCTACCGGCATAGAATCATCAATGATAACCGCCCGGCCGTTCCAGGTGCCGATGGCAAGATCACGCTGAATTCCGTCAGCGTCAGTATATTTCATGTAGGATAACAGCCTCATATTTTCAAGGTTGGTTGCTACGGTAGAATGCATAATAGCAATCGTAAATTTTGATTTGTTATCACCGGAAGCTTTCTGGATTGCTGTATTCAAGGTTGTTGGGCCTACGCAGCTTAATGCATTCCCGTCCTTATCCTCACCAGTAACTGCTGTGATATCGTAAGTATGACCATTTACGAATTCAAGATTCTTTGCGCCAGTCATTGCAAAGATGCCTTTCAGCACTGACAGAAGTACATCCTGATACACATCGTCCCACCAACCGGATACCTGCTGGGCTACGTTGTCCATAAAGTCCACACCGCCTGTGATATCTGTGGAGAAATCGTCCTCTGTCCATGCTTTGGACCGGCCCCATACTACCACGCTGCGCTCAAAAGTTGTGGTTCTCTCAGATGTAATATCCGTCTTTCCGTCATAGTTGAGCGGCGCTCCTTCCAGCAATCCCTTCATAGGCAGCGTTGCATAAGATGTGCCCGTCTGGGAACTGAACGCCTGCCTGATCTGTTCGTTTCCCTTAATGGCCCTCGACTTAATCAGTTCATTTCTCTTTGTTTTGGGAATCCGGTCCACATACTTTCCAAATGCTTCCGGGTTAAATGTTTTCTCGTTAAATTTTGCCATGTCTTACCTCTTCCTTTCTTTTATTCGATTGCAGCTCCCGGATTTGTTTCCAGGTATTTGCACATCTCACTGTAAGTCATTTCTGATGGTTTCTTATCTGTTGGCGGCGTCCCAGCACCCTCCGCAGGCTTCCCGCCTTTGATCTGTACCTGCGCCAGCTTCTCTTCTTTGAACAGAAAGGCTTTTTCCTTTTTCAGTGACTTTAACTGTTCTTCAAGTCCTGTTACCTTCCCATCATCGGATAAGATCAGCTTCGACTTATCGAACAGCCCGGCCACTAAATCGCTGTCCTGTGCCGATTCACCGAGAGCCAGTTTGATCGCTGTGGAAAGCTTCAGTTCCTTCATATCGGCATCGTACTTTTCTTTGGCTGCCTGATTATCCGCCTGAAGTGTGATGATCTGCTGTTTCAGCGCTTCCATATCTCCAGTGGAATTTCTCAGTGTTTCCAGCTGCTTATCTCGCTCTGCCACCTGGGCCACCATGGTGTCCCGCTCCTGCTTCATGGAATCATACTCTGCTTTCGCCGCATTCACATCATTGCCATTCTCTGCCATGATCTTATCAATGGTCTCTTTCTCCAGTCCCAAGTCCTCTAAAAACTTCCGTTTCATCTTATCTCTCCTCTACGATTGTTTACGCGGTATCTCCGCATGATTGCAAGTTAAGCCGACTGTTTTACGCCTGATCTGCTGGCAAAATGGGTATAAAAATAACACGTCAGGATATTCCTGCGTGCTTCATTACTCTTCATATTCAGCGATTCCAACAATGTCCTTTTTTCTACAGGCTGTTCGCCCTCCCTCCTGAAGGTGCAGGAAAATATACTCATCAGGAGCAACAGTTCGGCTGTCCAAGATAGCCATAATCTCCTCGAATGAATCGGCAACTGGGACGACAAAACCTCCAGCCATGTAGATTTCCAATATCTTACGGCCTTTCTCATACGTGGTACACATGCGCTCTCCTTGTGCTACAAAAATACCACCAGCCATTTACTAACTGGTGGTATCTACTTCTTGGAATTATAAAGTTCAAAACTTTTTCTTGCCCTTTCAGGTGCTTCATCGGTTAATTCATAACAATCTTTATCTTTGTTAATACGGTACCATTTTTCATTTGACTTCCAGTATAAGCTTTCTTTATCAGACGTCATAAAATCACCTTCCTTTCATCTTAATCGTAGCACATTTCTCAACAAAGTTCAATGCAAATTCACTGGGTTTTCTACTTCCAAAAACACTTGAAAAACATTCAGATATGATTTCTCTTCCATCTGCATATGCTACTGAGTATTGTGAAAGATTGCTTTCTATAAACGGCATTAGCTCCGTACTTGATTTAATCCCTGTTATCTGTTTAGCTATTTCAAGGCTGTTTATACCATGCAAGTTAGCAACAATATGGCCCATTTCATGTCTGATAATAGAATGGTAATCAGTCCCTTTAACAAACCAACCTTCGTCCACTAATCGTGCGTATTCTCTCTGTAATACTTCTCTACTTCGAAAAGCATCTGCATTTATTTGAATAATATGACCTGATGTCATGGCAAAATCGTCCGATGACATATAAGCACTTAACTCAATCGTAAGCTTTTTATTCCCAGTCTTAATTTCCGGAAACCTATCTGCTATCTCATTTGCAGAATCTATAGTCTCTTTTATAAGTCCTATATCTCCATCAAACTGTTTAAAACCAGATAATGCGATCCCTTTATCAGACGCATACTGCATAATTTCGCGATATTCTTCTTTTGTTATTTTCGTTTGCTTTTGGGGCCATTTTCCCTCCTCTTTCAAAGACATTTTGTTATTAGTAAACTGTTTCTCCCACTCTTCATACTTCATATCCGCCGGCACATAATACATCTTCCCGGTATTCTCATCTCTGGCTGCCCGTTCCTCATCTTCCGTAAACTCATCATCGAAATACGGAATCGTGGTAGAACGGCAATTGGGATGAAACGGCGGCGCGGTCGTCCCCACCTTATAATCCTTCATCTCAAAGACCTTCCCGTCCATCTCCCGGCAGATATCCGATGTATGGCTGTCCAGTGTAGCCAGTATCTCATACCTTTCCACATCCAGATCCTTAAAACAGTCTTTCTGTGCCGCCGCTGATATCGCCGCAGATTCCGTCATAATGAGCCGCCCTGCCTGGGCCTTACTTACCTCCATCGTCTTCGCCAGATTGTCTATGGCCTGCTTCGGATCAGCGCCTCGAATAATACTTTGAGTCAGTTCTGTATGCAGATTGTTTACCAGTTTATCCTTATTCGTCCAGATCCGGTCTGAGAAGTTTTTTCCGTCCTGCGCCCATGGCTTCCTGATAACAGTATCTACGGTTCGGCTGTCAATCTGGCCAATATTACTTCCCACACCGGTACCTTTAGCAATCTCAAACGCGGTATGGTAATACTGATCACCATAGGATTTATGAAGGAACTCTGTCATGCCTCCTTCAAACGCTGTAGATAGTAGCTCTGCGTGCTGCTGAGTCTGCATCTTCATGGCCTCCAGATAAGAGATATGGTGGCGGGCTGAGGCATTTTCTAACTCTTTCATCCACCTCTGATCCACTGCATTCTCTTCCCCTGCCTTTATATACTGTTCTACGGACCAGTGAAACTCGTCCATTTCGTTCTTCTTGAGCAGCTTTTTCGCTCCTGCATAACTAAGATTGTTATTGTCGGCCAGACGCTGATACCATCGTTCAATGTCCATCTGGATACTGTTAGAGGCTTCCCTGTATTGTTTCTGAACATCTTTGTAATACTCTGCGCTTTGCTTATACTGGCTGTCCTCTAAAGCTGCCATTCTCTTCTGCCAGTACGAACTACTCTTCTTCGCCATTCAGGCCTTCACCGCCTCCCGGCTCTGTATCAGGTGGTCCCTGTCTAAATGCCTGTTGGTATGGGTCCATCTGTTCCATTTTCTTTTGCTCTTCCTCCTCCAGAAGTTTCATAGCCTCTTCCACATCGTCCACCCACGGGTGTTTTTGCAGAATCAGCTTTGTCGGAAGGAATCCGACGGACTTCATGCAGTTATCAATTAGTTCTGTTTCATTGACAAGAATATTACGGTTGAAAGTAATATCCACCTCTACCGCCTCGAAGTCCCCGCCTCCGGAATTCATCAGATACTGATCCACAAACCAGAACAGGTCTTCAAAGGCTGCCTGATATTCCGTTTCCATGTCCTGGGCGTCTAATTCGATGTCCTGATAGATCGTCTGTATATGCATCTGATTGGCATCACCGGTCAACCGGTTATCTTTGGCATCATAGGATTTGCAGTTCTCGATCAGCGCTTGTTTGAATATCTCCAGAATCCCTTTATAGTTTTCTGCGTTGACTTCTACCGTCAAGGTTTTCACGTCTCCGCCCGATCCGCTGCCATCATTCCGAACCTTAACCGCTCCATACTGGGAAAGATTTTTTCGAAACTCTCCTAGATTCTGGCCGTCATAATTTACAAGAATTAAGATCGTGTTCCTGGCGTCTTCGCACATGTTATTTTCAAAGCTGCTCACCATCAAGTTGATACCGTCCTGAAGGCTCTTACAACACTTAATTAGCGGTATTTCATGGGCGTTGCGCTTAAATGGAATCAACGGCACCCGCTCCCAGTTATAGGGGACTTCCACATGCTTTCCGTCCGGGTCGTGCTGTTCCACCAGGTAATGGGCGCCGGACGGGTGCATCACATCGGGAATCAGATGCGCTCCATCTAATTGATATCGTTCAACGCCATCTTTAGAGTACAGTTCGAAAAACTCATATGTCTTTTCAGTCTCTCCCTCATAGCCATCAATTTGATACAGCCGCCCAAAGCAATCCAGCTCCGTGTGCTCCTCATCAGCCCAAAACGGGATAATCTCGTAATTATTAAACCGTTTGAAACACAGCCTACCCTCTGTATTGTAATATGGATACAGATAACCAATGCCGCCATTGATAGAGTCTCCGGCCACACGCTTTAAGGAACGCATGAAACGCTTATCCAGTATATCCTTTAAGGCTTCTGTGTAAGCGTCGTTTTCAGTCGTAATTGTAAAAGGCTTTGACAGCAGATAGTTTTTCTTCTGATCAACCGCCTTCTGGTACTGGTTATCTACGATCCGGTTATCCGGAAGATTACTGACCGGCTCCAGCTCTCCCTTCGCGTTAATGGCTTTTCGCGGCGTATGGAGTATATCCTGATCTCCCTGGTAATACCGTTCCGCCAGTATCATTGTCTTACGCACTAGAGACTGCTTCCACTTCTGTATCTCTTTCTCCAGGAAACGAATATCTCCCATCATAGAACTTGCTCCGGCGTTTACAATGGCGTTGATGCGTCGGGTCTCACTGCCATATTCAATCATCAATCTTCTCACCTTCTTTCTTACTCAAAACTGAAGGCACTGCCGGCGCCAATCTTCTCGGCAATGCCTGTAGTGGCATCTGGGGCATCATCATGCTTATTTTTACCCTCTCTCTGATACTTCACCATAGCATCGTAATACTCCGGCCAGCGATTCCTCCAGTCTTCCGGATAATAGATATGCTGCATCACCCAGGAGGAATTGGAATAAATACGGGCCTGTTTGTTTTTGTTCTGACTGAACCACCTGATAATCGTGTGATTGCTGTGTAATTCCTGCTGAAGAATCCGTTCCACGTTCCGGGCAAAGCCGCGGCCACCATTGTTCGACTCGATATCCGCCACATTCACCATATCTTTTTCGAACATTTTAGCCGTGGCCGGTTCTGTAACCTCCATCGGGTCTTTGGTATACAGCACATCGAGAATATAAGCCTCGTTGGCAAATGTTACACCATAATCAATGCTGCACAGATAATCATCTCCGGTATCAGCGGTATCTGTATAGTTCCGAATCTCCTTAAACTGCGGCAGTTCCCCACAATATGTCTTGAAACTGGTGTACAGCCTGCCCTTTAAGTCGATCGGCTCCTGCTGATAGTTGGCCGATGCAATATCCGCGCCCATTGCCCTGACCTTATTACAGTAAGACCGGTAGGACAACACCTCCGGACACAGCATCTCATGCGTTTCTGGCTTCAGTAGCGCCTTCATGCTGATATGCCGTACCCGCTGACCGGATTCTGAAAAGTACTCCAGTGCTTTCCCCGCCAGGTCATCACTGGCCCACCTGGTCATGATAATGATGATCTTTCCACCTTCCTCCAAACGGGACAACATCGTATCGGTAAACCAGATCCAGTGTTTTTCTTTGATCAGTTCGTTGTTGGCCTCCTCCGCGTTTTTGATCAGGTCATCAAGAATCAGAAGGGAAGCGCCAAAACCTGTCGCTGTACCAGTAGGGGAAGTCGCCAGATAGTTGTTATGTCCCTCCTCTAAGCTCCACAGGTTCATGGCTCCATCTCCGCGCTTGATCCGGACGCCCGGGAAGATATCCGAGAACACGATCCGGTTCTGATCTGCTTTTTCCTCCATGATATCGTTGCGGACGTTCTTTGAGAACATCGTGGAAAGTGTTTCGTTGTAGGAGCCGGTCATAATCTTTTGGCTCTGGTCATTCCCCAGCACCCACTCTACCAGAAGGCCAGCCGTACGGCTTTTTCCGTGGCGCGGAGGCTCATTGACAACCATCACCTCATCATCTGATTGCAGGAAGTCCTGAAATTCATTGCAAAGATCGACCAGATACTTCCGATCCTCTTTGTAGAAGTCCGGCGCTTTTAAATGGCAATAAAAAAAGAACTCCCTGCGGGCTAATTCGCATTGAGCTCCCCTGATTATGTCCGCTCTATCCACCATGGATCAGCTTCTTCAATTCTTCCGTTGTCAATCCTTCATATGGATTGCTCGTCTTTACTTCTCCTGACAGTTCCACCTTATCATTCCACATGCCTAAATGCCGGCCGATCAGCTCCAGGGCCTTCTCCTTGTCATTTAACTTGATCTCAATGCCGTTGGCCCCTTCTTTGATTCCTGCAATGGCACCCAGCTTGTCGCGAGGCATCTGATCCGTTGTTTTGACCTTCACAAAGGATCCTTCTATTGTCACGAAATCGGTTACATCAGCGAATCCGATCTTTGCCAACTCCTGCAGCACGCGATCTTGCGTGATCTCTGTGCGTTTCTCGCGGTCTTTCATGCGCTTATCAATATAAGCCGCAACGTTAGCATTTGTTAGCAACCTGCTTCCATTTGCTCTTGCTGCCTCATCCTTTTTGACCTTTGGGTACGCCATCTTGTAAGCCCTGGTGGCATTAAGATCGATAAGGTATTCATCTGCAAAGATTTTCTGTTTTGGCGTTAATGCCATCGGGCTCACTTCCTTTCTGTTTAAGGTAAAATAAGATACGACCAAGTCTATCTATTTTTCCGATTTTATATTGTATCGTATTTTATTTTCATATCCGGGTATGAGTTAATCGTATCAAAATCGCGTTTTCTAAGATACTCATCAATGCTAGCCGTCTCGGCGTCTAATTCCGCTTCCACCTTTTCAAGTGATATCTTGCATAGCGTATACAAAATGTGTATTGTGTTATCGTAGTCAAATTTGGCTTGTTTTTCAATGTAAGCAACTCCACACAATCTTTTTGCATCTAAATCTAATACAGCTCCTAATTGTGCATCTAAAAAATCATCTTCATCATGGGCAATATACTTACTCCTCATATCTCTAATTTTATTATGACATGCAATCGGCTCTCCTTGTACATCCTTATATACCTTACCTTCTACAATATTAGATCTTCCACCATGTTTAGCTGGACTATAACACTTCGCATATAAAACAACTGCTATTCTAAATAGTCCTTCCCTAATAATAGGATCAGTTGTAGTTGTAGCTACTTCCAAATACTTCATTGCAGTTATCAAATCAATTCTAATTAGCACATATGAATATAATTTACGAAAGCGTTCTTCTCTCGGAACTTCTACATATCTTGTTTTGAAAGGCAAATCCGTAATATGTATTAATCCATCTTCATCAATATTGAATTTATATTTGTATTTCATCTGCAGTTCCACCTTTTTTCTTTCATCATATCTCAAAATCCGACAAAAGAAAACACCCATCTTGCGACAGGTGCTTTTTAGGGGAGAAAACATGAATTATGAAGGATAAATCAGCCGCCGACCGGTAAAAGCCAGCGGCCGTCAATTGGGGGAGGTTATGCAAAATGGCTTTTCCTTACCTTCTGCATGGTATCATAGTATCACAGAAGTACCCCCTCGTAGTTCCCCACTTTTTATCTTTTCTGTGCCAGCAAATAAAAGAAATATCTACGAGAATCATAAAACTTAGTTCTGGACAGCGGAACATTCATGTACTCGTATGGAACCCCCGATGTCACACTTTTAATCAACCACTGATAAATATCCGGATCTGCTTCCATAGCTGTCTGCTCTATCAATTCCACATCGTTCTGCAACATAGCATTTCGGATCGCCACTCGTTCTACTGCATTTCCCGGAAGATTTCCCTTCGGCATTCCATCACTGACGACAGCACCGAGGCCATAGGAATTATGTATTTCCCTTTTCTTTTCCTCATACTGCATACAGAAATATTTTAGTTCGTTATACTTTGCGCGGGATATATTATAGTCACTCAGCTTCATATCCCGCTTTCTTACCTTGTCCACTGGCCCCACCTCCTATCCTCGGATGATTATAACTTCCAATCGCATATAAATGTCCCTGCCCCTCGCAATCACAATTCTTCCGGCTACATTCCACAGGCCATCGCTTCCGGCAGATCAGGCAGATCTTCTCCACCTTCACCGCGCGTATACTCGGCTGACGGCTATATCTCCTCCAAATCGGCTCCTGCAGCTCCGGATCTGGACACATCGCGGTATAACAGTAGGCCGGCATCGTCGCACTATGCGTCTCTGGCCTGGGGCCTTTCAGTATGTATTCCTGCTTTGCTGCTCTGGCCTGCGCCGACTGAAGGGTTATTGCATGTTCTTCTTTTCTATCCATGGCGCCTCCTGTATATCCGGTATGGAATCAGCCAGACCGGTAGCGTAACCGCGATCACGATCTTAGCAGTGACTCCGATCCAGTACCTTGTAATCCGCCTGGCCTTGCGCCGCGTAGCTCCCAGGCCGGATACCATCTCATCCATCTGTTTTATCATTTAATCCACCCCTTATATTATTTAATTAATCGTTTCGTGATCTATAGAAAAAAACTACCAACTAAATATTGATAGTTGGTAGTCCCTGTTAATTAATTATACTTTTCAATTCTTCAATAGTTATTATTCGGTCTCTTCTTCTGTGTAACATTCGATGACAATTAGAGCATACGGGTGCCAGATCCGTTTCTGGATTTACTTCAATTTCTTCATCTATACTAGATAATGGTTTCTTATGGTGAATCTCCGTGAAGCCTTCTCCTAATTTCCCATATACTGCCTGGAAATCAAATCCACATATTGCACATTTACATCCATGTATTTGAATTGCTTGTTGCCTACATTTTGCATTTCGTTCATATTTTGTAGTATAATAAACTTTTCTTCTACCTTCAATATAACATGATGAGTTTTCTGGAATCGTTTTAGCTTTTTCAAATTCCACACCTTGAGAGATGATTTCAACACTGTACTTATATTGCTCTATGCGTTTAAATAACATATATGGCTTTAAAATTGCTCTTTTTTCTTCATCTGCAAACAATTTTAGATTAGCTGCATCTCTAAAATCTGAATGCCAAAAGAGCCTTGTTCTTTCTCTCCTCATCTCTATATGCGCCATATACTTATTATTATCCATCTCTAAGAAAATAGCTTTCTTTTCTCCTCCACTAATAAACTCTACATCCCAATACTTTCGAATCTGATGTGGAATTCCTGTACCATGATGTTCAACTACTGATTTATCTATTTCTTTAACAGCTACATCATTTTCGATAATCCAAGAGAAACATTTTTCTTCCATATTTTCACCTTCCATAAGTATTACAAATATCATAATACTTATAGTACAAACTATCAATATTTAATTTTCAATGTACTAATTTGCTTTAATTATTTAACCAGTCTATCCCCCGGCTAAGTAACTGACATGCTATGGTACAATCTTCCATCACTTCCATATCCATTCTTCCACGATCCGGTTCTAATTCGTCTAAATATACACCGTTTATACAGCTATGTCCTATTTCTCTTTCCAGTTTCGCCCTACGTTCAAAAACTTTTGGAAAATCGATTCTGATTTTATTCCAGTAACCCATTCCGCCTTTTACACAGCCAATACAGTTATTATTCGGGTATCCCAAATCATACATAAGCGGCCGTTTCAGACCCAATTTATCCGCTATTCCGTGGCATTCTGACTTTGTTAACCCTTGTTCTATTAATGGAAACTCATGGTCATAATCAGACAGTGCCTTAATAATCGAATCCGCTCGATGCTTTTCGTTTACATCATATCCCCACACATATGTATGATGTTCTGGATTCAATGCCTCCCAGTCTCTCCTTACCTGCTTTTTTAACCACTTTGTGCACGGTGCTCCAAATGCAGTATTAATACATCTCGTCTTTTCAATAACATCGTTTACATCAATGTATTTATTCGACTGGATCGGTTCGATTTCTCTTCCCAACAATTTTTCACAATCATGAAGGAACCGCAAACTATCAGGGTGTTGATCTGGTACATGCGTATATATAATCTTGTCTATATCTTTCGCTAGGTAACACGCTACAAACGACGATATCCCACAGCTAAACCAGCATACTTTCATAAAATAACCTCTTTCTAAAATGAATAATAACTATTATCACTTACCAATGGTGTTGTGAGTACTGGTAAATTCTGTAACAGCGAGTTATTAAGTTTCTTAGAAAGTGATCACTTTACCCGGCCGGGACTGTTTACTTTCTTTTATTCCTTACTACGTCAAATATCAGTTTAGTGATTCATAACTTTCACAAATACTATCTACCACAAACCTGAATGCCTCTTCCGTTTTCATTCCTTTTTCAATTGCTATTTTCTCTGTAACGGCCTTACATATGGCCACTAGCATTACCAGAGAATCCAATGTTTTGCTTTTGTTTAATATTTTCACTCTATACTTTCCTTGAAAGCACATTATAAACCTCATTATATTTATCCTCCAAATGTTTGATATTCTTCGATATTTTGATATAATAAAACTAAGTAAAATGAAAGGACGTGACCCCTATGTCAGAAGAATTAAATCAACTCGCTAAAGGTATTGGAAAAGCTATCGAAACAGTTCCAGAACTATATCAAGATGCTTTTCAACCTGCAGTGCAAGAAACAGGGCAACTTATTGCTAGAGTGCCGCGCGCTATTAATGCTGCGTTCTCAGGAATAGATAAATGGATTCTAAATAAAGAATACAGCGTTGATGAGACGAAAAAGCTACTTTCTCAAAAACTTGAAAATGTAGATCCTGGAAAAATTGTTGAACCAGAACCTTATGTTGCTGTTCCTGCTATTCAAGCCATTACATATTCAATGAATAGCGATGGGCTACGAAATCTTTACGCTAATCTTCTTGCTAAGTCAATGAATATTGACACAAAAGATTTTGTTCACCCGGCATTTATTGAAATAATTAAGCAGATGTCTCCAGTGGATGCAAAAATATTTAGTTCCATATTTAAATCTGCTGTTCGACCATTAATAAACTTACAAAAGAATTTAGCTTCTGGCGGGATACAACCTATTCAGTAT
>X236_Pygmy_Slow_Loris__coassemble_937_pt1 | contig 15675 bp, 16 predicted proteins | sample X236_Pygmy_Slow_Loris__metabat2_high_PE_002 | metagenome-assembled genome bin X236_Pygmy_Slow_Loris
GAAGATGCTGGCCGTCAGCATGGCTGCGGCGCTTTTAATCGGTACATATGACGGCTTTTACGGTCCGGGGACAGGAACATTCCTGCTTCTGGTTTTAACGGGAGCTGCAAAAATGGATTTGAGAACCGCGTCCGGCACGACGAAGGTGGTCAATCTCTCCTCCAACATCGCGGCGCTGGTGACCTTTTTGATCAATGGAAAGGTTCTGCTTCCGTTAGGCGTAACGGCAGGGGTTTTCTGTATCGCAGGCCATTATATCGGCTCCGGGCTGGTGGTTAAGAGCGGCCGGAAGATTGTAAGGCCGGTGGTTCTGGTGGTGATTATGTGTCTCTTTGTAAAAATTGTGAAAGGATAAGGGATCGTTATGAAGTGGAAAAAATTTACGCTGAAGACCACGACACAGGCCGTGGATTTAGTCAGCAGCATGTTTGACGAGATTGGAATCGAGGGGATCGAGATTGAGGATAATATTCCGCTGACCGCGGAGGAGACGAAGGGAATGTTCATTGACATCCTTCCGGAGCTGCCTCCAGACGAAGGCGTGGCCTTTGTCAGCTTCTATCTCGATGACAGCCAGGACGTGGCCGGTATTCTGGAGCGTGTGGAAGAAGGGCTTAACGACCTGTCCATGTTTACGGATTTAGGAGAGCGCACCATCACCGAAAGCGAGACGGAGGATAAGGACTGGATCAATAACTGGAAGCAGTATTTTAAACCGTTTACCGTAGACGATATCCTGATCAAGCCAACCTGGGAGGAGATTCCGGAGGAGCATAAGGACAAGCTCCTGATTCAGATCGATCCGGGTACGGCCTTTGGCACGGGACAGCATGAGACGACCCAGCTGTGTATCCGTCAGCTCCGCAAATACGTGACTCCCGAGACGGTTCTTCTCGACGTGGGAACGGGAAGCGGAATCCTTGGAATCACAGCCTTAAAGCTTGGTGCAAACACCGTGTTCGGTACGGATCTCGACGAGAACGCCATTACAGCGGTGGGAGAAAATCTGGAGGCAAACGGGATCAGTGGAGAGAGCTTTACGGTTCTCCAGGGAAATATCATTGATGATAAGGCGGTACAGGACGCGGCCGGCTATGAAAAGTACGATATCGCCGTGGCCAATATTCTGGCGGATGTCATTATCATGCTTCAGAGGGAGATTCCGGTACACTTGAAGAAGGGCGGCATTTTCATTACCTCAGGCATCATTAACATGAATGAAGAGGCAGTGAGAGCGGCATTTGCGGCCAACGACGCGTTTGAAGTGATCGAGGTGACGTATCAGGGAGAGTGGCTGTCAGTTACGGCCAGGAAGAAATAGGGAAGAGCGATGTATCATTTTTTCGTAAATCAGGAGCAGATCGGACAGGATACCGTCACGGTGACCGGCCCGGATGTGAACCATATAAAAAATGTGCTGCGCATGAAGCCGGGAGAAGAGGTTCTGATCAGCAACGGTGTGGATAAAGATTATGTATGCAGGCTTCAGACGATTACTTCGGATGCTGTGACTGCGGAGATTGTTACCGTTACGGAAGGCGGGACGGAGCTGCCTGCTAAGTTCTATTTATTTCAGGGACTTCCGAAGAGTGACAAGATGGAGTTCCTCATCCAGAAGGCGGTGGAGCTGGGCGTTTACCAGGTAATTCCTGTGGAGACGAGGCGTACTGTGGTAAAGCTGGACGCAAAGAAGGAAGAGGCAAAGGTGCGCAGATGGAATGCTGTCTCGGAGAGTGCGGCGAAGCAGTCAAAGCGGCTGATAATTCCGGAGGTGACTGGTGTGATGACGTTTCAGGAAGCGCTTAACTATGCGGGCGGATTTGATAAAAATATCATTCCGTTCGAGCATGCGGAAGGGATGGCGGATACAAAGGCGTATTTTGCCGGAATCCGGCCGGGGATGAGCTGCGGGATCTTCATCGGTCCGGAAGGCGGTTTTGAGGATGAAGAGATATCCCGGGCATCGGAAGCCGGCGTAAAGCCGGTGACACTCGGAAAAAGGATTCTGCGTACGGAGACTGCCGGGCTTGCGGTGCTGTCCGTCTTAATGTTTCAGATGGAGAGCTGACAAAGAGGAGAAATTATATGGACGTTTATTTTGATAATTCGGCGACGACAAAGGTGCTTGCGCCGGTGGCCGATCTTGTGATGAAGGTGATGACGGAGGACTATGGAAATCCGTCCGCAAAGCATGGTAAGGGAATGCGCGCGGAACAGTATATCAAAGAGGCTGCGGAAATCATTGCAGGTACATTAAAGGTGTCCCCGAAGGAGATTGTGTTTACCTCCGGCGGTTCGGAATCCAACAATATGGCGCTGATCGAGACGGCCATGGCCAATCGGCGGGCGGGAAACCATATTATCAGCACGGCGATTGAACACGCTTCCGTCTATAATCCGCTGGCCTATTTAGAAGAGCAGGGCTTTGAAGTGACGTATTTACCGGTGGATCATAACGGACATATCAGCCTGGAGGACTTAGAACGGGCTGTCCGCAGGGAGACCATTCTCGTATCCGTCATGTATGTGAACAACGAGATCGGAGCGGTGGAGCCGGTGGAGGAGATTGCGAAGCTCATCCATAAGATTAATCCGGCGATCCTCTTCCATGTGGATGCCATTCAGGCGTATGGAAAGTTCGTGATACGGCCGAAACGTCAGGGGATTGACCTGCTTTCCGTCAGCGGGCATAAAATCCACGCCCCCAAGGGCATTGGTTTTCTCTATGTGGACAGCCGGGTGAAGATAAAACCCCTGATCTACGGAGGCGGACAGCAGCGGGGACTGCGCTCCGGTACGGAGAACGTCCCGGGAATAGCGGGACTCGGAGCGGCGGCCCGCGAGATGTATCGGGATCACAGTGAAAGGCTTAAGCGGATGTATGAGATCAAGGACTATATGATCAGCCGGCTGGGTGAAGTCGAGGGGACTACGGTCAACAGCCTTCCGGGAGACCAGTCCGCCCCCCAGATTGTGAGTGCCAGCTTTTCCGGGGTGAGAAGCGAGGTTCTGCTCCATGCGCTGGAGGAGAAGGGGATCTATGTTTCCTCCGGATCCGCGTGTTCCTCAAATCATCCGGCGGTCAGCGGGACTTTAAAGGGGATAGGAGTTAAGAAAGAGCTTCTGGATTCTACACTGAGGTTCAGCTTCGGCGTGTTTAACACGAAGGACGAGGTGGACTACTGTATTTCCGTGTTGCAGGAATTGTTGCCGGTACTTCGAAGGTATCAGAGAGGCTGAGGAAAAAGAAAGGATTACTATGCAGTATAAATCATTTTTGATAAAGTACGCCGAGATCGGCGTAAAAGGGAAAAATCGTTTTATGTTTGAGGACGCTCTGGTGACACAGATCCGCCACGCGTTAAAGGATATTGACGGAGATTTTATGGTGGTGAAGGAGTCAGGAAGAATCTATGCCACTGCGGAATCGGAGTATGATTTTGACGAGGCGGTTGAAGCGCTTAGACGCATCTTCGGCATTGCGGCCATCTGTCCTATGGTCCAGGTGGACGATTGTGGATATGAGGATTTAAAGAAACAGGTACTTGCCTACGTGGATGAGGCCTACGAGGATAAGAATTTTACATTTAAGGTCAATGCGAGACGGGGAAATAAAAAGTACCCGGTTAATTCCGATCAGATTAACAGAGATTTGGGCGAGGTGATCCTGGACACGTTTCCGGAGACAAGGGTGGATGTTCATCAGCCGGAGGTCATGCTCCATGTGGAGGTGAGAAACCGGATCAATATCTACTCAAAGGTCATTCCGGGGCCGGGCGGTATGCCGGTAGGAACGAATGGAAAGGCCATGCTGCTCTTAAGCGGCGGAATCGACAGCCCTGTGGCAGGTTATATGATCTCCAAACGCGGCGTGAAGATTGACGCCGTCTATTTCCATGCGCCGCCTTATACGAGTGAGCGTGCAAAGCAGAAAGTCGTTGATCTGGCGAAGCTGGTTTCTAAATATTCAGGCCCCATTCATCTGCATATCGTGAACTTTACCGATATCCAGCTCTACATCTATGACCAGTGTCCCCACGAGGAGCTGACGATCATCATGCGCCGCTATATGATGCGGATTGCGGAGCGTCTGGCTGCAGATGCGGGAGCACAGGCTTTAATCACGGGGGAGAGCATCGGACAGGTGGCATCCCAGACCATGCAGTCCTTAGCCGCTACAGACGCCGCGTGTACCATGCCGGTATTCCGTCCGGTAATCGGCTTCGACAAGCAGGAGATCGTGGATGTGGCTGAAAAGATCGGAACGTATGAGACTTCGGTTCTGCCGTTCGAAGACTGCTGTACGATCTTCGTTGCAAAGCATCCGGTGACGAAACCGAATTTGAAGATGATTGAGCGCTCGGAAGAGAAGCTGAAAGAAAAGATCGACGAGATGGTGGAGACGGCCATAAGTACGGTGGAAAAGGTGTGGTGCTGATCAGGAGTATTTTCCGGTCAAAAAAAGCTTCAACCGTTTTACACGATTGAAGCGATTTACCAGTTGATTTCACTTATACCCGATAGTTTTACAGCGTATGACGGTATCCTGACCGGATTGGACTACGGTTCGGTTTAAATTACAGACTGGTCAGGATCCGGATTAGTCAACGATGTATGGCTTTAAGATGTTTACGATCTCATCGACACTGCTCTCAGAATGAATGTTTAAGTCGATCGGTTTGGATAAGTCTAAACTGAAGATGCCCATAATGGATTTCGCATCAATTACGTATCTTCCAGATACCAGATCAAAATCGGTATCGAACTTGGTTAAGTCATTTACAAAAGATTTTACTTTGTCGATGGAGTTTAAAGATATACGAACTGTTTTCATGTGAAAAAACCTCCTTGAGATTGTTCTTTTTTTATCAGGGAATCCCCGCTTGTTCAAGTTCAATAGTACTGGCATATGGGGTAAAAGTCAATGGTAAATTTACATGAAAATAAAGATCACATACTGTTTATTTAGATAGGAGAAAACAAAATGAGAAAGGCAGCCCTGCATAACCTTGGATGCAAGGTGAATTCATATGAAACGGAGGCTATGCAGCAGCTTCTGGAAGAGGCGGGATATGAGATTGTTCCATTTGCCGAAGGCGCGGATGTGTATATCATCAACACGTGTTCCGTGACGAATATCGCGGACCGCAAATCGAGGCAGATGCTTCACCGGGCAAAGAAGATGAATCCGCAGGCCGTGGTTGTGGCGGCCGGCTGTTACGTACAGTCAGCGGGAGACGCACTTAAAATGGATGAGGCCGTGGATCTGGTCATTGGAAACAATAAGAAAACGGAACTGGTAAAGATCCTCGAAGAGTACTTTTCCCATGAAGGCCGTATCGAAGAAGAAACGGTGATTGATATCAGCGCCGCGAAGGAATACGAGGCTTTAACGATTCATAAAATCGCCGACCATACGAGAGCGTTTATTAAGGTTACGGACGGTTGCAACCAGTTCTGCAGCTACTGCATAATCCCCTATACGAGGGGGCGTGTGCGCTCCAGAAGGATGGAGGATGTGCGCGCGGAGGTGGAGCGTCTGGTGGCGGGTGGCTATAAGGAAATCGTGCTGACAGGAATCCATTTAAGCTCTTACGGTGTGGATTTCCGGGAGGAGGAGAGAAGGACACTTCTCGATCTGATTGTGTATCTGCATGAGGTGGAGGGACTTCTGCGAATCCGCCTGGGGTCTCTGGAGCCACGCATCATCACGAAGGAATTTGCGGAGGCGCTGGCGGCACTTCCCAAGGTCTGCCCGCATTTTCATCTGTCTCTGCAGAGCGGGTGCGACGCGACGCTGGCAAGGATGAACCGCCATTATACGACCGCAGATTATCTGGAGCGCTGTGATATCCTGAGAGCCGCCTTTGACAATCCGGCGATCACGACCGATGTCATCGTGGGATTTCCGGGGGAGACGGGCGAAGAATTTCAGACGACGGAAGCATTTTTACGGACGGTGCATTTTTATGAAATGCATGTATTCAAATACTCCAGACGGGAGGGAACCCGTGCGGCCGTCATGCCGGACCAGGTGCCTGAGCCGGTGAAGACGGAGCGGAGCGGTGTCCTGCTCTCTCTGGAAAAGATCATGTCCCTCGAATACCGGAAGCAGTTCCTGGGGAAGATGACAGAGGTGCTGATGGAGGAAGAATTCGAATGGGGCGGCCGCCGCTATATGATCGGCCATACAAAAGAGTACGTAAAGGCCGCAGTGCCGTTTGACGAAGGCTTAAAAGGAGCCATGGTCTGCGGAACCTTAACAGAGATGGTAAATGATGAAGTAATTCTTCTCACTCGGTAAAAACAGGAATTTTTATTTTTAGGTTGCCGAAACGGGATTTATGGTTTAGAATAGAGAAGAACAGTTAAAGGACGTGATAACAATGGGCGATATTCATAATACACAATTTTTTGGTTCAGTACAGGAAAACAAACTGGATGTAAGCCAGGTTCTGGAACAGGTTTATATTGCCCTCTCGGAGAAGGGGTATAATCCGGTCAATCAGATCGTGGGTTATATCATGTCTGGAGATCCTACTTATATAACCAGTCATAAGAACGCCAGAAGTCTCATCATGAAGGTAGAACGGGATGAGATCCTGGAGGAGCTTATGAGGGTTTATATTGATACGATGCTTAAGTAGTTTGCGTGGAAGTCATAGAATACCGATTGCCGGGTACAGGAATAATTTGACTGTCAGATGAAGGAACGAACGGACTCTGACAGTTGTTTTTGTATCACAGGAAAGAGGTTCAAAAGGTTTGACGATCAGTGGGAATTGCGTCCTGCTGTGATGAAATGACAACGTCCGGGGGGATTATGACTCTGCACCGGAATCATGACAGTCTGATCTGCCGTGTTCCGCTGTGTGAGCTTCACCCGCGGAACTCTTTATGATGTGGAGAAAATGAGAATGAGAATCATGGGCCTTGATTACGGTTCAAAGACTGTTGGCGTCGCCGTGTCCGACTCCCTTGGCTTGACTGCCCAGGCGCTGGAGACGATTACGAGAGAAGACGAGAACAAATTGAGAAAGACTTGCGCCCGAATTGAAGAATTGATTCGGGAATATGAGATTGAAACCATTGTTTTGGGTTATCCTAAGAATATGAACAATACTCTGGGAGACCGTGTGGAAAAGACAGAGAGCTTTAAAGCCATGCTGGAGAGAAGGACCGGACTGCCGGTCGTGCTCTGGGATGAGAGGCTTACAACCGTTCAGTCGGAACGGATCTTACAGGAGAGCGGAGTCAGACGGGAAAACCGGAAGGCGGTCATCGACAAAGTGGCGGCCGGACTGATTCTGCAGGGATATTTGGACAGTCTGCCGGGCGGCACGACCAGAGGAGAGTAAAGAAACGATGAACAGTGAAGAAAAGAAGATCACATTGGTGACAGACGACGGCGAGGCCGTGGATTTTTTTGTGTTGGAGGAGACCAGAATTAATGGTATGAATTATCTGCTGGTGACAGATGCGGCAGATGATGACGAAGAAGGAGAATGTTACATTCTGAAAGACTTATCGGAGAGCGGCGATGCGGATGCTCTTTACGAGTTTGTAGAGGATGATAACGAGATAGATTATTTATATAAGATATTTTCCGAACTGCTGGAAGACGCGGATGTGGATATTGAAAAGTGATTTTGAGGGACTCATATATGGATCAGGAAGTTTTTAAAGACATGCTTCGAAAAAAGGGACTCAAAGTGACGAATCAGCGCATGCTGGTACTGGAAATCATGGCGGAGCGCCCGGGTGAACATTTAACGGCGGAGGAGATCTATGACCTCGCGAAAAAGAAATGCCCGGAGATCGGACTGGCCACGATCTACAGGACTGTGCAGGTTCTGGTGGACTTATCGGTAATCGATAAGGTAAGCTTTGACGACGGTTTTGCCCGCTATGAATTAGGGGGCCTTGAAAGCGAGTCCAGACATCACCATCATCACGCAATATGCAGCCGCTGCGGCAGAGTATTTTCATTTGAAGGAGACCTCCTTGATACGCTGGAGCAGACCATATCCGACACCATGGGATTTAAGGTAACGGATCATGAGGTAAAGCTCTACGGGTACTGCAGGGATTGTCAGAAGATCATGGAAAAGGAAGAACAGGACGGAAAATAATAGAAAATGGAGGTAACAGATTGAAGAAACAGGACAGCAATGCAAAAATTAAGATCATTCCCCTTGGCGGAATGGAACAGATTGGTATGAATATTACCGCATTTGAATATGAGGACAGCATCATCGTGGTGGACTGCGGACTTGCTTTCCCCAGCGACGACATGCTGGGGATTGACTTAGTCATTCCGGACGTGACGTATTTAAAACAGAATATCGATAAGGTGAAGGGATTTGTCATCACCCACGGCCATGAGGACCATATCGGGGCTCTGCCGTATATTTTAAAAGAGGTCAACGTGCCTGTTTATGGAACGAAGCTGACCATTGCTCTGATCGAGAATAAGTTAAAAGAGCACAATTTATTAAAAAACACGAAGAGGAAAGTAATCAAGCACGGACAGTCCATCAACCTCGGCTGTTTCCGTATTGAATTCATAAAGACGAACCACAGTATTGCAGACGCCTCCGCACTGGCGATCTATTCACCGGCGGGCGTGATCTTACACACCGGCGACTTCAAGATCGACTACACGCCGGTATTCGGTGAGCCGGCCGATTTAGAGCGTTTTGCGGAGCTTGGAAAGAAGGGGGTACTGGCTCTGATGTGCGACAGCACCAACGCCATCCGCCCGGGATTTACTCCATCGGAAAAGACGGTGGGCAAGACCTTTGACAATATTTTTGCAGATCATAAGTTTAACCGTATCATCGTTGCATCTTTTGCCTCCAATGTGGACCGCGTGCAGCAGGTGATCAACTCGGCAGCCAAATACGGACGCAAGGTCGTGGTAGAGGGACGAAGCATGGTGAACGTCATCGGAACGGCCAGCGAACTGGGTTATATTGACATTCCGGAGGGAACCTTAATCGACATCGATCAGCTTAAGAATTATCCGGACGAGCAGACCGTGCTCATTACGACAGGAAGCCAGGGTGAATCCATGGCGGCTCTTTCCCGTATGGCGGGAAGCACCCACAAGAAGGTATCGATTAAGCCGACCGACGTGGTGGTTTTAAGTTCCACACCGATTCCGGGCAATGAGAAGGCCGTGTCCAAGGTTATCAATGAACTTGCCATGAAGGGCGCCGAAGTCATCAATCAGGATACGCACGTTTCCGGACATGCATGTCAGGAAGAGATCAAACTGATCTATGCGCTGGTGCGTCCGAAATATGCGATTCCGGTACATGGAGAGTACCGCCATCTGATGGCTCAGAAGAGTCTGGTACAGGCTATGGGAATTCCGAAGGACAACATCGTTATCATGTCCTCAGGGGATGTGGTGGAACTGGGACAGGAGTCCTGGGGCATCGTGGACCACGTCCAGTCAGGCGGAATCCTGGTAGACGGACTGGGGGTCGGCGACGTCGGCAATATCGTGCTGCGCGACAGACAGAACCTGGCTCAGAACGGTATTATCATCGTCGTGCTGACGCTGGAAAAATACAGCAACCAGTTGCTGGCAGGCCCGGACATCGTGTCCAGAGGCTTTGTATATGTGCGGGAATCAGAAGATTTAATGGAGGATGCAAGAGCGGTCGTAAACGACGCCGTGCAGGACTGCCTCGACCGTCATGTCAACGACTGGGGCAAGATTAAGAATATTATCCGTGACAGCTTAAGCGATTTCTTGTGGAAACGCATGAAACGGAATCCGATGATTCTGCCGATTATTATGGAAGTATAGGCAGACGGGAAGTACAGGCAGCAGCTGTACAGGCCGCACAAGAAACAGGATAAGCATCAAAGAATCAGGACTTTCGTGATGAAAGGGATGACAGTATGAGCCGTGCTACAAAAGAGATCAACAGAATAACGGGAGCCATCATCGGGATATCCGGAAGGCTGATTGTCTGCGCGCTGGTCGTGCTGCTTCTTTACGAGGGCGTGACAAAGGGCTATGAGTTTGGTCATGATATTTTCTATGCCACGTCAGTGGAAGCCGCGCCGGGCAGGGACAGGAGCATTACCGTGGAGGAGGGGACTTCCATCACGGATGCAGCAAAGCTCCTTAAGTCCTACGGGCTGATTACGAATGAATATTCATTTGTCATACAGGCCATCTTCTTCGACTATGAAGTGAATCCCGGGACGTATACCGTGAATACCTCTATGACCTCCAAGGAGATTCTTCAGATGATGAACGAAAATACCGGGGAAGAGGAAGAGAAAGAATGATTGTTAACGACAGAATTACGGACTACATCAATTCACTGGAGAGAAGCCGGGGCCCGCTCCTGACGGAGATCGCGTCGAAGGCCAGGAAGGAACGGGTCCCGGTTATACGAGAGGAAACCGCGTCTTTCTTAATCTCTCTGGTGGAGTCGAAGCGGCCGGCGGCTATATTAGAGGTTGGCACCGCAGTGGGCTATTCAACGCTTCTGATGGCGGGCGCCATGCCGGAGAACTGCCGTATTACAACGATTGAAAAATATGAAAAACGGATACCAGAAGCCCTTCGAAACTTTGAGAGAGCGGGGGAGAGTGACCGAATCACTCTTCTCGCCGGCGATGCCGGAGAAATCTTGAAGAAACTTACCGGTCCCTATGATTTTATCTTTATGGACGCGGCGAAGGGACAGTATCTTGTATGGCTTCCCGAAATCATGAGACTCATGGTTCCGGGAAGTATGCTTGTCTCGGACAATGTGCTGCAGGATGGAGATATTATTGAATCCCGCTACGCGGTGGAACGGCGGGACAGGACGATCCATGCGCGGATGAGGGAGTATTTATATGAACTGAAGCATACGGACCGTCTGGCTACGTCGATTATCCCCATCGGGGACGGCGTGGCTTTCAGTGTTTTAAAGGTGCCTGAGATTACTAATGTGTGCCCGTCATCAGCGGGAGAGAAAGAGATGTAAAAAGATGAGAAAGACAGAACTGCTCATTCCGGCTGGAAGCCTCGATGTACTGAAGACCGCAGTGATCTACGGTGCGGATGCAGTCTATATCGGCGGAGAAGCCTTCGGACTGAGAGCGAAAGCAAAGAATTTTACCAACAAAGAGATTCGAGAAGGAATCGCCTTTGCCCATGAACACGGTGTGAAGGTTTATATTACTGCCAATATCCTGGCCCATAACGATGATCTGCCGGGGGTGGAGGCGTATTTTGAGGAACTGAAGGAGATTGGACCGGATGCGCTGATTATCTCGGATCCGGGAGTGTTTGCCATTGCCAGGCGCGTACTTCCCGAGATGGAGATCCACATCAGCACTCAGGCGAATAATACGAATTACGGGACTTACCGGTTCTGGTACGAGCTGGGCGCCAAACGTGTGGTGACGGCCCGGGAGCTTTCCTTAAAGGAGATTAAGGAGATCAGGAATCAGATTCCGGAGGATATGGAGATCGAGAGCTTCATCCATGGCGCCATGTGCATCTCCTATTCGGGACGGTGCCTGCTGAGTAATTTCATGACGGGACGGGACGCCAATCAGGGAGCCTGTACCCATCCCTGCCGCTGGAAGTATTCCATCGTTGAGGAGAAGCGGCCGGGCGAGTATATGCCGGTTTATGAGAATGAGAGGGGCACTTTTATCTTTAATTCCAAGGATTTATGCATGGTCGACCACATTCCGGAGATGATTGAAGCCGGGATCGACAGCTTTAAGATCGAGGGGCGCATGAAGACGGCGCTCTATGTGGCGACAGTGGCCCGTGCCTACCGGAAGGCCATAGACGATTATTTAAAAGATCCGAAGCTGTATGAAGCCAATTTAGCCTGGTACCGGGAGGAGATTGCCAAGTGTGTCAACCGGGAATTTACGACAGGCTTTTACTTTGGAAAGCCGGATGCGTCCGCTCAGATTTATGAAAACAGTACGTATGTAAAGGATTATACGTATCTGGGGACGGTGGCGTCTGTGGATGGCCGCGGATACGCGAGGATCGAGCAGAAGAATAAATTCTCGGTGGGAGAGACTATCGAGGTGATGAAGCCGGATGGAAGGAATCTGGCGGCTGTCGTTTCTGCCATTTACGATGAGGATGGGAATCCGCAGGAGAGCGCCCCCCATGCACGGCAGATGGTCGATGTGGATTTGGGGATTGAGATGGAGGAGTACGATATTCTGCGGAGATGTGAGAGTGGAGTACAATGCTCCATACTATAAGGTATATTCAGGCGTACGATTGAACGAGGCATAAATTACGATTACCATCTCTTACAAATCTGTTTTCAATAAAATGTTGCATTCTTAAACGGCATTAACTAAACTGTGATTAAGGAATAGGGTGTGAGAAAATTTATGAAACAGTAATTGGACCAGACATGTATTATGGGGGAAAATATGTTTACAGTTGTTATTGTGGATGATGAGCCGTTACTGCGTCTCGCGGTAACCAGTGGTATAAACTGGGAAACGATAGGATGCAGAGTTGTTGCTGAAGCGGCTAATGGAGAAGAAGCTATTGAAAAGATCCGGCAGTTAAAGCCGGAACTGGTTATCACAGATATCCTTATGCCCGTAGTAAATGGTATTGGACTGATTAAAAAAATAAAAGAGGAAGGGCTAAACAGTAAAATTATCGTACTTAGCAGCCATGACGACTTTAAATTCGTAAGAGAGTCACTTTTATTAGGGGCAAGTGATTATTTATTAAAGTCGGATATTAATCAGGATACACTGGCAGAAATCGTATTGAAAACGTTAAACCAGTCAGTTTCTACAGCAGTACAGAAAACGGATGCTGGGGAACGGCCATGGGGGCAGGACTTGAAGGATGTGCTCTTCTCGGAAACGGAAAAAGAGATACAGTTAAAAGTTCTTGAGGAGGAAGGAATCTCAAAGGATTGTACAGATATTGCTGTTGCCTGTGTAAAGTGCCAGGATTTAGCGACAGATTCTTCGGATTTGGAGAAGATGAGAAAGCTTCTGATTACATCGGTACGGGATATTCTGTTACAGAGCGAATTTTGTCCTCTGTGTGTTTATGGAGGGCATGGCGATTTTTTCTGTATCTATGGATTAAAAGGAATAACAGTAGCTCATTCTTATGAACAGATAATGGGAGGACTTGAGCGGGCACGGATAATGATAGAACGGTGTACCAATCTCTCCATAATTGCTGGTATAAGTCGTTTGTGCAGTCTGGATACGAGTCTGTTTCGATTAAGGGAACAGGCAATAACCTGTATTTATGAACATTTTTACAACCCATCCAAATTTTTGAGTACATATAAATCTATAGGAAAATTCAGCTCAAAAAAACAGTTGGATTATCAATATACGGAGATGGTGTACTGGATTAAAACGGAAATTATGGAGGCTGATCGGAAACAGATCTATGAATATCTCAGCAGTCAGTGGAAAAGGCTGGGGCAGGATCGTTATTTCCCGGACGATGTGGTACAGGCGGCGGTTCTTCTGTTGCAATTTATGTCAAATTATGTAGCAAATAACAAAATGAAAATTAACCTGGATATTGAGGATTTTATACAGCGGGATATAAACTTTCGCACATGGTCAGAGTTATCTGAATGGCTGGATTCTAGTCTAAAGCAGTTACTGGAAAAGATGGTTTTTTATGATAGAAATCAGCGGAATCAGCATCTTTTTAATGCGACGGCATATATACGGGATCATTATAGTGATCCGGAATTATCTCTGCAGATAGTAGCAAAGGCAATCTCTGTAAATGCATCTTATTTAAGCCGTCTGTTTTATCAACACAAGGGAATTACATACACAGGTTTTTTAACAAAGATAAGAATCGAGAATGCGAAAAAATTATTAAGAAACTCATACGATACGGTAGAAGAAATCAGCGGTAAAGTTGGTTTTAATAATTCCAAATACTTCTGCAAGGTCTTCAAAGCTCAGACGGGAAAAACTCCTACACAATATAAAAAAGGTAATTAAAGTATACCTTTTTGTAAAATATTGAACATTACGGACATATACACGTTACATTGGAAAAGTAATTAAAGTATTCCAATTGGTAATGTGTATATGTTTTTTATTTTTAGCGATTAGGATACAATAAAGGTATCAGAAACACGATAAAACGCAACAAGATAAAGGAGGAAAAAGCGTGAAGAAAAGAAATATTGCAACTGTAATTTTGTGTGCAGCGGTGCTTACGGCGTGTTCACAGACAGAGAAGGCGCCCGAACAGAGGGAAACAGAAACTTCAGCGACTAACAAGAAAGAATCATCGGCAGAAAACAGTGAAGAGGAGATGAAAACCTCTGTGTCAGGGCAGACAATTACTGTGTATTATGCAGATAATCCTGATGTTGTAGACCCAATTAAAGATAAGGTTGGTGAGTTTGAAAAAGCGGCAGGAATTAAAGTTAATATTGAGACAGTTCCTGAGTCAGAATCAAGAACGAAAGCTCCTCTGATTCATGCCTCCAAGTCGACGGAGTATGACGTGTTTGTAGAGGCAACCAATGGATTCGCTGGGTCTGTAAAAGCTGGCTGGTATGATCCGGTTGATAAATATCTTCCGGAGGATTTTGACCTTGATGATTTTCCGAATGCAATGTTGGAGCTAATGACTGCAGATGGTCACCTGTATGGCTTGCCAATCCGTTCAGAGACGAATATTATGATGTATAGAAAGGATGTTTTTGAGGAACTAGGAATAGAAGTACCGCAGACATTAGATGAATATCGGGCCGCAGCCGAGAAAATGACCAGAGATACAAATGGAGATGGGAAGATTGATTTTTATGGAACTGCTCACAGAGGAGACCCAGGGCAGAGTGCGTATTCGTTTACATATTTTTTAAAATCAATGGGCGGACATTTCCTGAATTCTGAAATGAAGGCAGATATGACATCACAGGAAGCAAAACAGGCTCTGGAATTGTATTGTGAATTAAACCAACGGTTTGCTCCTCCTGGAGGAATTGTATACACGTGGGATCAGGTGTTTGGAGGAATTCAGAACGGTACAGTCGGGATGATTATTGACTCTTCTATTCAGGCAGGTATTCTGGAGGATCCCAATAAGTCTACTACGGTTGGGAAGATTGGTTATGCGGTTCCGCCAAAGGGGGCGGCAGGATCGAAACCGGATTTGAAATGCTATGGCTACTACATCTCTGCCTATTCTCTTAAAAAAGAGGCGGCCAGCCAGTTTATACAATGGGCAACCGGTGCCGAACTGCAAAAATATGCTTTTGATAAATATGGAGTCGCTGCCCTTACAAGGAATAGTGTTCTTGACTATGCCAGCAATAAGGCGCCATATTTCCAGGCAATTAAAGAGGCGATGAAAGTAGGCGATATCTATTATCTTCCTTTGATTCCGGAATGTGATGGAATTTATGGGGCAACCGGAGAAGCAGTATCTGCCGCATTAGCAGGAACAAAAGGTATAGAAGAAGCTTTGGAAGAGGCGAACATAAAGATTCAGAAAATGATAGATGATGCGGGGTATACAGAAATTCCAGAGTTTATTCGCGATGGAAAAGGTTAAGAATGCGATTTTTGCAGGCTCGTTTCTCATTTGAACGGGCCTGCAGGAATTTAGGTTGTGCTTAAAGAAAGGTAGGGGTTATGAAAAAAAATAAGAGGATATACCTC
>X236_Pygmy_Slow_Loris__coassemble_938_pt1 | contig 15663 bp, 13 predicted proteins | sample X236_Pygmy_Slow_Loris__metabat2_high_PE_002 | metagenome-assembled genome bin X236_Pygmy_Slow_Loris
CCTTACGTTTCAAACTGGAAAGAAATTACTCTTTCCCTACAATAAATACATAGTTTGTCGTGACACTACCGCCGATGTTCAGCATCATGCCGTTATCTGCTTTCTTCAGTTGGTGGCCGCTTGCCTCACCAGTCATCTGCTTATATAAATCCAAAAACATTCTCGCGCCACTGGCACCAACCGGGTGTCCGCAGCCAATGAGACCACCACTTGGATTGATGGGCTTCTCGCCGTTAAAGGCAATAACCCCATCCTCCACAGCTTCATATTCCTTGCCCGGCTCTGTGATTCCAAATGCGAAGATTGCGGCATACTCGCTGGAGGTAAAACAGGCATGTATCTCAAAGAAGTCGATATCCGCAACACTAAGCCCATTTCTTCTATAGGCATCCAGCACAGCCTGTCTTGTCCAAAGAAGTAAATACTCGCTATCCTTGTTATCAGCCATTTTCTTATCGAACAACATCGGAGCCGTTCTGTGGTTATAGTCCTTTACAATTGGAGCACCAGATATCCCCCGCTCCTTTTATATATTTCTCAGATGCCAGCACAATCACCGCTGCACCGTCTGTCACCTGTAAGCAGTCGGAAACTGCCAGCTTGCCACCAACACGGGTTTGTATCAATACCACGGCTCTTGGCCTGCGCCTCGTCCATGAACCATTTTCTGGTCTGTGCATTCGGATTGCGTTTGCCATTGCTGCAGTTGATAACAGAAATCTTCGCTAGAGCGTTCATGAAACGTTTTTCGTCCACGCCATGTTTCTCGATAATCTCGTCAGCCAGCTTACCTAAGAGCTTCGGAAACGGGAAGTCGATGTTCTTGCCTTCCTTCTCGTAATAAGCGGCATAGCACAAGAAATCTCCGCCAGTCTTGCTGTCCACGGTCTTCATGAGCTCCCAGCCGACAACGATTGCTACATAATAATCGCTGTTGCTGATTTTCGTGATCGCCGCATCCAATGCCACAGAGTTAGACGCATAGGCTGCTTCATACCTCGCGGACAGTACACCATAGAATGCAGGATGTACTTCCGTCAACAGTGCCCCCAGATATCCCTGGTTCACATACTGCTCCGCAATGAAGTTGCCCACATAGCAAACGGCCCTGTTTTCATTGATTAATTGAATAATGTCTTCATAGGTGATATCTGCATCCTACAAGCCATCCGTCATTGCCTCCTTGAGGAGAACAATGCTCCCCTTGCCTTCCTTGGTCCAGTTGCGCTCGTAGTCGGTCTGAGCACCGCCTCTGGATTATCATCAATGAAACCAAAAAGGTTCCATGTCGGCTCTTAGGCGTTAATTCGCTCAACAAGCCATACAACTTCTCTTCCGAAGCCACTTGCACCTACGATAATTAAATCCTTAAGCATATTTACGCCACCAGCCTTTCGGCGGCATAAACTGCCTGATTTCTACTATGTTTTAAGGTGTGCAGGTATACCGATGTATACCCCCTCCGCATAAATATCTCTCACTACCACTGCCCCTGCTCCTATCCTACAATTCTCGCAAATGTCCACATTGTTCTTAACCGTCGCCCCGATGCCGATATGTGTAAGCCCACCTACACAAACCGTACCGCCAAGTGCGGCTTTGGGTGAAATGTGAACATAATCTTCTAATTTGTTGTCATGCTCTATGACGGCGCATGTGTTGATGATGCAGTGCTTACCTATGGTCGCACAGGTATTTATCACAGCACCTGCCATGACAAGGGTTCCTTTTCCTATTTCTACATTTGCGCCAATCTGTGCGGAAGGATGAACCAAGCTCACCCAGTTCACATCATGGCTTTCCGCTATTTTCTTCCTCTTAGCGTTGTCGCCAACCGCTATGACAAAATCTGTTTTTCCATCGTTGAGGGCTTCTAATGTGTCACATTTACCGATTATCGGAAAACTCATACAGAAACCTGCGGCGTTGTCATCAACGAAAGAAATATCATCATATCCATTCTTTAGTGCGATGTCTGTGATCACTTTTCCGTGTCCTCCGGCACCGATGAGTATCAGCCTATTCATTCAGCACCTCCTGTGGAAGTACCCATAAACTCTTCCATCGTTGCACTCGTCTTACTACTAATCCCCTCACGCTTCAGCACCACCGCCACGGTCTTAAACAGTATCTTCACATCAAGCCAGAAGCTCACATGCTCTACGTAGTAGACATCCTTCTCGAACTTGTCTTCCCAGGTTAGACTATTGCGCCCATACGCCTGTGCGTATCCTGTAAGACCCGGACGGACTTCGTGCCGTCTTGCCTGGCGCTCGTTATACCGAGGCAGGTACTTCATCAGAAGCGGTCGCGGGCCGATAATACTCATGTCGCCTGTGAATATCAGCCAGACCTCCGGCAGTTCATCCAAGCTGGTAGAGCGGAGAAATTTGCCGAACTTAGTAAGTCTTACTTCGTCCGGTAGCAATTCTCCCTTCTCATCTCGCTCATCTGTCATGGTGCGGAACTTAATCATGTTAAAGGGTTCGGCGTTGAATCCCGGACGCTGCTGTTTAAATATCACGGGAGAGCCAAGCTTCATTTTTACCAATATGGCGAGGATTGCGTAAATCCAACAGAAGACAATGAGGAATAGTGCGGAACAAAATATATCTATAAATCTCTTAAAATATCTTCTATACATCCACAAATCCCTCTCTTTCCATAATCAATTTACCGTCCCCTGAGCAGCATGCCCAGCCGATCATATCCGTAAATGCAAAGTATAATCGGGTAGTCCTCCCGATAGATTTTTTCATTTTTACAGGCAGCTTTGCCAAAAGCCTTATATATTCTACGGGATGGGTTAACAACCGCTTAAATGATACTTTCTCCTTGCTATCAAAGGCTAATCCTTTTGTTTGCTGACCATAATTCTGCGAACCTCCTGTATTTAGATTTTCCATAAACACACAAGTTCGTATGTCGGACAATAATCCTGACCGCATAACCATATGCGATATAACTCTAGTCAGCTTATCATCTGAAATAGATTCATATCCGGCCACGCAAAGTTCTCTGAACTTATATAGCATCTCCGTCTGGGCATCTTTGATATACTGTTCATATAAACCCTTTTCATTATCATCCCACTGTTCTGACACAATAATCTCATCTCCATTGAAGCGATAGTTCTGGGCCGCCCCATGGGGAGCTGCTGTCAATAGCTCATATAGAATTGTGTTTATTCGCAGAATGTGGTAATCCTGTGACGTAGCTATCTCCGGGAGAGAATGGAAAATCAATCCATGCCTTTCCGTTTGCTCAACCTCAGGGGTATTGTCATAGATGCCCAGATAATGTCCTTTCAATGACCTGTTTAGGAACTTTTCAATCCCCTGCTGCATTCTGCCCGTCCAACCAATGTCAACGATGGCTACGGCATCCGATGTAAACACATCATTGGCATATTTTGAGAAAACCTTTTCATTTTCTTCTATTCCTGCCTTCACCAAAGCCTGTAACTTTGCATTGTCTTTTATATATGTCCACTGCTTAGAATCCGGGAAGTTCTCAAAAACCGCATCGATATTTTCCCCGGCACAATCCAGCTTCTCGATCTCGCTATCGTTGAAGCCGATAGCTCTAAAGTAGTTTCGTATAGAAATTGACATAAAATTTTCTATTGCTCTCTTATCTGTCCGGACAGATGTGATTGCACGGCGTGAACATTTGAAATACTTTGTTTCGATACACTTATCATAGGGTACGCACAGTTCCTGATACAGGTCGAAACACCTCCTCAAAAAGTGACCTTCCCTCGACAGGAACACCACAGCCTTGTGGCCATTTTTGTTTAATTCTTCATATAGGCGTTTAGTGAACACCCAGAAAATCACGGTATACTCTGCATACCTATCAGAGCCTTTTCTGAACGTCTTAATGCTATGTGCCAACCGTTGCTCAGGAGAGCCCTGTTTCTTCATCTGTTCGATTCTCAAATGCTTCTTTATTGTGAAGTTAGGAATCCATTTCGCTTCAAGTCCATGCTGTTTAGCGTGTTCTATATCAGCTACCTTGTTATCCCCAATCACTGTCACAGAAGTGGCTTCCAAGCTGCAGGCAGACAGTACAATGTCGTACAGACTACCTTCGGCTTTAGTCGCACCATTCTCGGAACTTACTAAAATATCATCGATAAACTCCGATACACCCAGCCGCTCAAAGAAATACCTCAAATCTTCTTTAACCAGATGAAAATCGGAAACACAGTCAATCTTACAACCGTGGTTTTTATATTTAGAAAGCAGATTTTTTGACCTTCTTGCTTGTATAGTGAACGGAAGCTTCGGTCTCCACCTCAAGCCTGTGAGTATCTCTTAGAAACTGCTCTTTATCCACAAACATATTCAGTTCGCTATAAACATCATTTAAAATCTCATCGATGAGCTGATACTTTTTCCCAGCCTCCCTGCGAGCTCTATAAAGAGCGTCTGCATCCAAAGATGGATATAACTTACACACAGCAACTGCCCACCTCTTCAAGAAAAGCAGTGGGTGCTCCGTGCGAAAGATAATCGTATCGAAGCAATCTATGAAAATTGTCTTTTCGCCATTCATTGATCTAAATAAGTCTCCTTTTTAGCCTTGCCGGATTTCCGGCATAAAGGCAATTTGCTTCACAATCTTTGTTAACCACAGAACCTGCACCGATAATGCAACCCTTGTTATTGGTGAAACCCGAAAGAATAACTGCTCCTATTCCTATCCAGCAACCTCTGCCGATTGTAATGCAGTCATCTGCTATATTCTTACCAACTGTGTATAAGCAACAGTTTCTATTAATGAATACATGTTCACCGATTACGATATTTTTGTTCTGAAATTCAACCCCATTACTTATCGAAGTAGAACGAGGTATTGTCATACCCCACACGCAACAGGCTACGCCTTACATTCACAGGTAGGACGCCCCACTTTGATACTGAGAAAATAAATTCTCTAGATAATCGTTTGATCCCCATCAGCAACCATCACTCAAAACAAGCCCTCACAATCTCAATCACCTTGTTTTGCTCTTCTTTCGTCATCTTGTTATCGCTCGGCAAACACACCCCTCTGTGAAAGATGTCCATGCCCACATCCAGCGGCATACCGTCTTTACCAACAGTTCCGCCGCTTATGTACGCATTTGTCTTGCCTCTGCCGTCACCCTCACGGGTTACAAACCCATTCTTCCGGTATATCGGCTGCATATGCATAGGCTTCCAGATCGGACGTCCTTCCGCATTGTACTTTGCTAATGCCTCAAGAATCTCTGTGGGGCAAGACCTACCATACTCGCCGATGTACAAAGTTTCATTCTCTGATCTTATTTGCTTGCACATTGCATTTTCGTCGATAATCAGGCAAGATAGCCAATAATTACTTACACCAGCCACATTCAACGGGTTCATCTTAACCGGCAGATCCTTGAAACCTTCTTTATACCGCTCATAGATGGCTTTCTTCTGAGCAATGTGTTCTTCCAGATACGGCAACTGTCCACGAACAACGCCGGCAATCACATTGCTCATGCGGTAGTTGTAGCCAATCTCCTCATGCTGGTACCAAGGCGCATTTTCACGGCTCTGTGTAGACCATTTGCGTACCTTGTTTGCGGCCTCTATATCATCCGTCAGAAGCATACCGCCTGAAGAGCCGGTTATGACTTTATTGCCGTTGTACGATATAACTCCGAAATCTCCGAATGTTCCGGTCTGTTTTCCTTTATATGTAGCACCAAAGGATTCCGCAGCATCCTCGACGATAACAGCACCGTGCTTATTGCAGATGGCTCTGATTTCATTTACTTTACCGGGTGTGCCATACAGATGAGCCACAACAACGACTTTCACATCGGGGTAAAGCTCAAATGCCTTCTCCAGAGCCACAGGGTCCATGTTCCATGTGTCATATTCTGTATCGATGAACACAGGAACTCCACCTTCGTAAACCACAGGGTTGAGAGTAGCAGCGAATGTCATATCGGAACAGAACACATAATCCCCGCGTCTGATACCCACCAGTTTCATCGCAAGGTGCAGGGCAGCGGTACCACAGGAAAGAGCCACAGCATATTTACAACCGATCTTTTCAGCCGCCAGACGCTCCACTTCGTTGACATTTTCGCCGACTGTGGACATCCAGTTGGTCTCAAAAGCCTTGGTCATATATTTCAATTCCTCCCCATGCATAGTAGGAGAGCTGAGCCAAACTTTATTTTCAAATGGTGTGAACTCTCTTGTAATCATAATTTGTTCCTCTTTCTGATGTTTCTCTAAATTTCAAACCACAGCCGCTTTCCAATAAATATATGTGGATGCTATACTGTGATTAATTAATATGTTCTCTTGTGTTCTCTAACTTGCTGTGATGTTCTTATCGCCTTAGCCTACTCTGCGAAGTGACCTCAAAAGATTTTCCCAGCATATTGTAGTAATACCGTGTGAAAATTTGGTGGTAATCAATGAAAACAGCCTATTTTCGGGCTTTAGATCCTTCACAAGCCTCATTTTTGCACTATTTTTCTTATAATATTCTTATTACCGTAGGTACTTCGATTGGAACGGCATTGAAAAGCTACTACATCAGTGAATAAACAATGTATAATCATGCGGATATTCGCTAAAATTTATTGGTTTTACGCCGTTTTTCTGCATAAATCATCCGTAACATTCTTCGCTCGGACTAAAGAAATCACATTGTATGTGCGAATAGGTTTCCATGACATATTGCATAGAATCCAAGTACATGGTCGGAATACTTAATCATACTTTTAATACAAATGGCTTGAATATATTTATATCCTTAAACATTACCTTTTACTGCTATTATTTGTATATTGCAACATTCCAGCAATCTTATTTATACAAAATCTGATAACAACTTCCGGACACCAAATTCCTTATTATAATTCAATTAACCTTCTATCCCAAAGCAGAATTAACCATCACACTTTCGTGTTCCCCATTCCTCACCACTTCCTCCCCCGTAGGCTTATCCCCCACCGGATGAAATGTCGTAACGATCTCCTCAACCATCTCGACAATACGGTCACTATTTTCATAGCTTGCCTTCGCAAGCTCCTCCAACTGACTTAAGAACACACCATTGTCAAAAGGAGTGGGTTTTCCAATATGAATCAACTTATTGGCTGTCTTAAGCATCCCTTCTTCGGCCATCAGCTTTTCTTCAAACAGCTTTTCCCCTGGTCTTAATCCAGTATAGGCCAATGGAATATCGATCTCCGGTTCGTATCCTGACAGCTTGATCAGATTCCGGGCAAGTGTATCGATCTTTACCGGTTCCCCCATATCCAGAATGAAGATTTCTCCTCCCTTCGCATACGTTCCGGCCTGCATCACAAGACTGACTGCCTCCGGAATTGTCATAAAGTAACGAACAATGTCCGGATGGGTAACGGTAACTGGGCCGCCCGACTCGATTTGCTTCTTGAACAAAGGAATAACAGAGCCATTGCTTCCAAGCACATTACCAAAGCGAACCGCCACGAACTGGGTTCTCTCCCGGCTGCTGCTGTTGCCAGACAGTGCCGCCTCATCAGCACGGCTTTTTTCGTTTCCATGCCCCAGGCAATCTACTGCCATATGGTCTACAGGATCGTGCACCACCTGTCCATCAATCTTTTTATTCGCATGAGCATGTAAAAATGGAAGCAGATCTATCCGGCCCTCTCTACTGATGGCATCCATACTCTGAATCACCATTTCACAGAGACGCTTGCTGGCTCCCATAATGCTTGTCGGATTAACCGCTTTATCCGTACTGATCAGCACGAAGCGCTGCGTCCCGTACTTAAGTGCCGCGTAGGCAGTCTTATAGGTTCCTACCACATTATTCTTGATCGATTCGTTGGGACTGGTCTCCATCAATGGAACGTGCTTATGAGCAGCCGCATGGTATACGATATCCGGCCTGTATTTTTCAAAAACCATATTGATTCTTCTGCTGTCCCGCACGGAACCGATTAAAACCACCAGATTCAGCTTATCCTTATACCTCCTCTTCAGTTCCTGCTCGATGTCATACGCATTATTTTCATAAACATCGAAGATAATCAACTGCTTCGGTTCATGGCCTGCGATCTGACGACAGAGCTCACTGCCGATGGAGCCGCCTCCACCCGTAACGAGAATCGTTTTTCCTTTAATATACTGGAATATCTCCTCCATATTGACCTTGATCGGGTCTCTTCCCAACAGATCTTCCACTGCCACTGCCTTCATTCTACTGAGTAGAACCTCGCCATTCGTCAGTTGAAATATGCCCGGCAGACTCTTCAGTTCACAATGAGTTTCCTTACAGATATTTAAAATATCTCTTTTATCCTTTGGAGAAGCCGTTGGCATTGCTACTAATATCTGATCGATTTTGTATTTCTTGACCGCCTCCATGATCGAATCACGGCCACCCACAATAGGTACACCTTCTATAAACCGATTCCATTTATTAGGGTTATCATCAATTACGCAGCACGGCTTGGACACCACCTCTGCAGAGCTCTTTAATTCCTTAAGAATCACCTGCCCCGCTGCTCCTGCTCCGATCACCATTACATTATGAAGAGAATTTTCATACCGTTCTCTTCTCGTTCGCTCCAGCGTAATATAGCGGTAGATAAACCGAACTGCAGTCACCAATGCAAACTGCATAGCTGCGCCAGCCATATAGTAAGAAATTGGCATACGGCATACAAACAGTGTGATGCCCACAGTATGGAATACAGTGGTAATAACAGTTGACGCCAGAATCCGGTTCAGTTCACTGAAACCGGCAAATCGCCACAGGCTTTTGTACAAATGCAGTGCATAAAACACCACTAACACAAACACCGTATAGAATGGTGCAAATTTTAAATACGAATCTATGTATTGTTGCGGAATTTTTGAGAAATGTAAATCAAATCGTAGCCACAGGCCGAAAAAATAAGAAAAATTCACCGCAATTACGTCATATATAATGAGATAGAAAGCGATCACTTTCCAATGTTCAATATGGATTTTTTTAGATATGTTAAGATTTGTATGGTTTAACGCTTTATTAGACTTCGATCTACTCATACTTATTTTCATTATACTTCATACTCCTATCTCCCCTCCCAGTTCTGAAAAACCCAAGGCTACTCAGCTACTACAATTATCGAATTATACGTATTCATGGGGCTTTATTATTACTTTGACACAGATTCTAAATAAACCTTCAGTAGATTTACCGCGCCCTCGCGAATGCGTCCATTACAGTGGGACAGTCTATTCACAATCTGCTTCTGTTCCTCTAATTTCCCGCTGTCCTCATCCGATGCGCCGTAAATTAAGTAATCCAGAGATAATCCCATTTCCTCGGCCAGAAGAATCAAGGTCTCAATCGACATGCCGCATCGGCCATTCTCAATATCCCGATAGTACCGACCATTCTTTCCGATTCTTCTTCCGATCTCTTCCCCAGTCAAACCCATTTCGCGTCGACGGCAACTCAGACGCCTGCCCACTTCCTGTCTGTTATACGTAACCATTTCATCCCGCCTTTCGCTGACAACATAATAAATATTATGTTGTTTATAGGGCGAAACGTCGCCTGTTTCCTATGTTCAGACAAATTTCTTATAAAAAAACAATCCTACTTTTTAAGTGAATTTAGAGATTTAGTGTTGTAAAAAGTCGAAATGAGTGCTAGTATAGTATGAAGTTAAGGTTTAAAACATACATTAAAATTGTATTTACAACATAATATTTATTATGTTGTTCCCCTTCTAAATCACCAGTCTCAGCCTCTCCAGCTGTCTCCTGTGCTCCTCCCCTGTGGAAATCATATAAATTCTGGTAGTATTAATACTGCTGTGTCCCAGCACGTCTGCAAGCTTTGCGATATCCTTATCAATTTCATAAAAACTTCTGGCAAACAGATGGCGAAGGTTATGCGGAAATATTTTATCGGCCAGCACCCCTGCTTCTGCTGCGAGCCCCTTCATTCCACGCCAGATATTACTTCTATCCATGGCATTTCCGGTTTTCGTGATAAATACCTCGCCTTTTTCGATTCCATTTTTCTGAATGTAAATAAGCAGTTTTTTTCTCAGATTTCCCGGTATCATAATCCTTCTGTTTTTTCCTTTGCAGCATACCTCTGCATATCCCAGTCTTACGGCCTTTACGGTCACAAAACACAGCTCACTAACCCGAATTCCTGTACAGCATATAGTCTGCAGGATCATTTCCAGCCTGATATTACCGGATTTTCTGGCCGCCTTTACCAAACGTATATACTCCTGTCTCGATAATTCTTTTTCTTCCAGGCAAAATGCCTGCTGCTGGATCTTCAGCTGCTTTACGAGAAACTCTGGATGATCCAGCCATCGGAAGAAGCTGTTCAGAGAGGCCAGCATGGTATTCACACTTCTCGCACTGTATTTTTTTTGAAGAGACTCCTTATAGCTGATAATCTGCGCCTTAGTTACCGGATTCTTTCCGATATAATTCAAAAAGCAATCAATATCATGGATATACTTTTTTATCGTTCCTTTACTTCTTTCTTCCATAATTAAATAGTTTTTAAATCCCTCTAATTCCGCTTTCTTAATCCTAAGTTCATTCATTTTCTCTGTCTCTCTCCTGTTCGTTTATTTTTTCACTCATACATCACCGGAATCACACGGTTTTATGATTGTATCTTGTAATTTTGCCGTTTTATTTATGCATTGTAACATTTATTGTTCCCGAAATTAAGTTTTACAAAAGGTACACAGCCAGCCGCAAAAAAAGCCCCATCAGCCGCGCACAACCAAACCGATGAGGTGTAAGATATAATGATCATATTCAATTATACAAAAAGCCGTGGGAATCAATCATATTCCCACGGCCCATTCCATCACTTTTTCTCTTTTATCAGGAAAACAGCGGCGTTGACAAATACCGGTCTCCCGTATCAGGAAGCAGTACAACTATTTTCTTTCCTTCATTTTCAGGTCTCTCAGCCAACTCCTTTGCAGCCCATACTGCCGCTGACGATGATATGCCAACCAGGATTCCCTCATTCCGGGCGATCTCCTGTCCAGTTGAATAGGCGTCCTCCTCTTTGACCAGAATAATCTCGTCATAGATATCCCTGTTTAAAATTGTCGGAACGAAGCCGGCGCCAATCCCCTGAAGCCCATGAGGTCCCGGATTTCCGCCCGAAAGGATTGGGGATCCTGCCGGTTCTACTGCAACGATTTTCACATTGGGATTCTGGCTCTTTAAGTATTCTCCCACTCCAGTAATCGTGCCGCCTGAACCTACGCCTGCTACAAAAATATCCACAGTGCCATCAGTATCTCTCCAGATCTCAGGCCCCGTCGTCTCCTTATGGGCCTTCACGTTAGCCGGATTATCAAACTGACCCATGATAACGGAACCGGGGATCTCGTCTCGCAGCTCTTCTGCTTTCGCAATCGCTCCCTTCATCCCCTTCTTCCCATCCGTCAGTACAATCTCCGCGCCGTATGCTTTCAACAGATTCCGACGCTCGATGCTCATGGTTTCCGGCATGGTCAGGATTGCCCGGTATCCTTTCATCGCAGCAATGCTGGCAATCCCAATACCGGTATTGCCGGATGTCGGTTCGATAATGGTGGCACCCGGCTTTAAGGTTCCCGCTTCTTCCGCATCAAGAATCATAAACAGAGCCGCCCGGTCCTTCACACTTCCTGCCGGATTTAAATACTCCAGCTTCGCGATGACGGAAGCCTTCAGCTGATGCTTCTTCTCATAATTAGTCAGTTCCACCAGAGGGGTGTTGCCAATCAGTTCCATTGCACTCTTTCTGATATTTTCCATAATCAGCCTCTTTTCTAATTCATAGTGTTTTCATATGAATTCTTTTTACTGATTTTAGTCTTAATGCTGCCATTTGTCAACTGTTTTTTGTGTTTACGGAACATATTTCTATAAGTCATATAAACGGCTGTATTTTTCCTTCAGATACTGAATATAATACTTCTGATTAAAATCTTCTCCCGTCGTATCTTTCAGAATCTCTCTGCTGGTCTTTAATTTACCGAAACGATGGACATGATCCCGTAAATACTCACGGATTACTCCGATCTCCCCTCTCTCCAGAAGGCCCTCGAAATCCATCTCCTTCTTCATATGATAATACAGCTGTGCTCCAAATGCACTGCCCAGCGCATAGGAAGGGAAGTAGCCAAAGGATCCCTGCGACCAGTGAATATCCTGCAGCACTCCTTCGGAAGCATTTTCAGGACGGATTCCCAGATATTCTTCGTATTTGTCCGCCCATATCTCCGGAAGCTTCTTTAAATCCAGATCCTCCTCGATGATCATTTTCTCGATCTCATAACGGATCAGAACGTGAAGGCTGTATGTGAGTTCATCTGCCTCTGTGCGGATCAGACCTGGTTCTGCTTTATTGATAGCCTCCACAAACTGATCTCTGCTGACACCCTCTAACTGCTCCGGGAAAATAGACTGGAGCTTCTCATAGAGCGGTACCCAGAAGGCGGCGTTGCGGCCGATGATATTTTCAAAGAATCTGGACTGGGATTCATGCATCCCCATCGATGCGCCCTGTCCAGCCAGAGTCTGCGTCAGTTCATCGCCAATTCCCAGTTCATAGATCCCATGGCCTGCCTCATGGATAACCGAGAACAGGGAGCTGTCCACCCGGTCACTGTAGTGAGTGGTAATTCTTACGTCATGATTGTGCAGATTCGTGGTAAACGGATGGGCGCTGACTGCCAGGACACCCTTTTTAAAGTCAAAGCCTACGTATTCTGCCAAAAATTCCGCCAGCTCTCTCTGCTTTTCTTCCGGATAATCACCTTTTAGGAATTCACTGTCGATCTTCTTTCCACGCTCCCGGATCTCACGGATCAGGGGAACAATTGCCTCTTTTAATTCACTAAAAAACTGATCCAGCAGCTCCATGTTAAAGTCCTTTTCATATAAATCCAACATGGAATCGTACAGCTTCTCGCCATCCTTCGCCCTGTAGGAGGCAAATTTTTTCTGATAGTCCACTACTTTTTCAAGAGTAGGGACAAATTTATCAAAATCATTATCCTTCTTTGCCTTGGCCCACATCCTCGTGGCCTCCGACACCAGCTGCGCATTATCACGGTACTCTTCCGAAGGGATGCAGACGAGCTGCTCTCTCGTCTCCTTTGCCTCTTTTACAATAGCTTTTTCCACCTCCGTGAGCCCCTCTTCCTTCTCACAGGTCTCAATGGCCTCCTTCATCTCTTCGCTGGCCATAACACGGTAATACTCTTCTGATAAAGCCCCGATCACTCTGGCTGTATTGGCTCCTGCCTCCTCTGGCGCCAGCGTCTCGTTGTCCCATTCAAACAGAATCAGCGCAGTTTGCAGCGCCATCGTCTTTTCCAGTACTTTTTCCAATCTTTCATATGCTTTACTCATGATGTCTTATCTCCTTGTCTCTATATTCATAATCTGTCATATCTGTATCCAGTATACCTCTTCTGCCATATCCTGTAAAGTATGGAAATTCCGGGAAAAAACGGCAGCAAAAATACACTGAAAACAGTAAAAGACGATCCTACCAAACAGTATATACGAAATCTCAGAAATTACTACGTTCCTTCTGTAACCTTGCTTCATTTTCATATGAAAATGTAAAAATGAAAAATGCAGGAACCCGTCATCGCCGGCATCCCTGCATCTCTTTTCCTATACTCCGTATTCTTCCACACATTCACGCATCAAAAATACTTCTTATTCCCCCATAAGTTGCTCTTCTTTAAATCCAGATATTCATTATATGCCTTTTCCAGAATCTGCTTCTCATTGGAAAACTTCAGTAAATGATACGCTTCGTGGAACTTATAATACCCGGAATCAATAAAATACTCTTCCCGTTGTGGTTTGCTGTAATAGCTGTCCGCCATCATCAGATACCAGTGAACATCCTTCTCCACCATATCCTGCGGCGTATTAAAGGAGTACTGGCTCTTTCCGATATACTTGATAATTGACGCACTGACTCCCGTCTCTTCCTTCACTTCCCGAAGGGCCGTCTCCTTATATTCTTCTCCCGCTTCTACAGTTCCTTTTGGCAAAACCCAACCTTCATATTTGTTTTTGTAATTCTTATATAAAACCAGAATTTTACCTCGAAAAATAACCACACCGCCACAGCTCGTTGCCTCTATCATTGCAATTCCTCCAGACTGAAACCTTGCATCCCGATCCGGGATTCCGGTTTTGGTGTGTCTCGCAGACTGGGTATAGTATACCTCTTTTTAACCTTATATGCAAGAGTGTTCTTTTATCTCGCAAAATAGGTATCAAACAAAGTCCTGGCTATGGGCGCAGCCGTTTTTCCTCCGGAACCGCCTTCCTCCACGATCACACTTACCACCAACTTCGGTTGCTCCGCCGGGGCAAATCCGATAAACCAGGCGTGAGTCTCCTTATCCTTATCGAATTCCGCTGATCCCGTTTTTCCCGCCACTGTATAGGCGTCTGTACGCACCGCAGAACCTGTTCCTTCCGTCACAACGGCTCTCATCAGTTCCGTTAAAACGGCCGACTCCTCTGCGGTCATCAGATTGCCGTAGGACTGGGGCATGAATTTTTTAATGACATCACCGCCCACATTTTCCACATGATCAATGAGATACGGCTTCATCAGTGTGCCTCCGTTTGCGATGGCCGCCGCAATCATCCCACCGTGTATGGGTGTCATCTGGGTCTGTCCCTGCCCGATGGAGGTCTGAAGAATCTGCCACGTATCTCCGCCCGGAGTCAGCGCATAGGCGCTCTGGCTATATGGAACCGCGACGGGAAGCGGCGTATTAAACAGAAGCTGTTCCGCCGTATTCCTAAGCCTTCCAAGATCCAGTGTCAGGGCAAGGTTTGCAAAGGCCCCATTACAGGAATTTGCAAAGGCCCGGGTAAAATCCTGACTGCCGTGGGCCGTCTCATGATAGCACTTAATCGTGTAATCCTCATAGTGAAAAAATCCGCTGCAGTCAAACCGGTAATCTCTGAAATTCTCCGGATTTTCCCTTATATACTCCAGTGCCGTCACGATCTTAAATGTCGAACCGGGCGGATAGAGTCCCTGAGCAGCGCGGTTTAACAGCTGCCCCTCCCCGTTGTCACCTGCCACGAGAGCGTCCCAGTCAGTCGACAGCGTATTGGGATTGTAGTCCGGTTTGGAAACCATTGCCAGGATCTTTCCCGTATCCGGCTCCATGGCGACCACAGCCCCCTTCCGGCCGCCGAGAGCGTCATATGCCGCCTTCTGGAGATCCACATCGAGAGTCGTAACGACATTATCCCCCAGGTTCTTTACAGACGACAGCTCATTGATCACCTGCTCCGCCAGATTCACATGGCTGGTTAGCAGATAAAAGTTTCCCAGTGCCTCCAGGCCTGTCTTTCCCCTGGTTGAGTATCCGACTACGTGGGAAAACATGGAATCGTAAGGATAGTACCTCGTTTCGCCGCCGTTCTCGTCCACATTTGTGCGGGCCAGAACCCGGCCGTCGCTGCTTAAGATACTGCCCCTGACCACCCGGTCTGAAAAGCTGTCCAGCCTGGCGTTATAGGAATTATTGATTACACTTTCACTTTTTATCTGAAGAAAAAAGGCAAAATACAGGACCAGTCCTGCAAAAAGCGCCGCCATTCCATAGGTGAT
>X236_Pygmy_Slow_Loris__coassemble_939_pt1 | contig 15486 bp, 11 predicted proteins | sample X236_Pygmy_Slow_Loris__metabat2_high_PE_002 | metagenome-assembled genome bin X236_Pygmy_Slow_Loris
GTCGCCACTGTACAGATTGCACTCTTCATCAGGGGAAGCGTGATTTTGAATAAGCTTCTTATCTCTCCACATCCATCAATTCTGGCCGCCTCTAAGAGTTCCTGCGGCACGGTATCAAAAAAATTTTTCAGGATAATGGTGGAACCCGGAATGGACCAGCCCACATAAGCGAGAATAATCGGAACGTACTGCAGCCTCATAAAGCCAAGCTTAGTCATCTCCACGTAGAGAGGAATGATAATCGTCTCTGTCGGCAGAATCTGGAGTGCGAAAAAGAGGAGCAGGATCAGATTCGTATGCGGAATTTTCAGCCTCGTAAGTGCGTAAGCCGCCATAGTAGAAAACAACTGGATCAGGACAATGGACAGGACCGCAATCAATACACTGTTGAAAAAATACTCTCCGATCTTTCCTGTGTAGAACGCATCTACATAATTGCGGTACAGGAATTTCTGCGGCATTGCCCAGATATTGGTATAGAATTCCGGAAGCGTCTTAAATGAAGTGATTCCGGCAAATATGATGGGGTAGACGTAAATTACAGCAAACACCACCAGTACAGCCCGGATCGTAATGCGAACCCAGTCCTCCCCGTTCCATTTTCTTTTGACAGCCGCCGAATCAGTACTCATAGATTTCACTCTTCATTGCCCTCCTTACTAATGTAATGCATACCAGCACAATCACGGTGAACACCAGGCCGATTGCGGAAGCGTATCCGAATTTATTGTAGGTAAACGCGTTCTGAATCATCGTAATCGGCGCTGTCTTTGACATGGATCCCGGTCCTCCCTGTGTCATGGTCCAGACCATATCGTACGTCTTGAAGGACCACATGACTTCCATGGAAAACACCATACAGATCGTCGGCTTAATCAGCGGCAGAATGATCAGCTTCACTTCCTTCCAGTAATTGGCCCCATCCAGCTTCGCCGATTCAAACAGTGATTCCGGTATACCCAGAATTCCGGTATAAACCATCATCATAATTGTTCCGCTGCCCTTAAAGCCGGATACGACTGCCAGGGTCGCCAACACCAGTCCCGGCTCAGACAGCCACGCATGCTGAAGTGATTTAAGCCCTACGACTGCAAATAAATTGTTTAAAAGTCCGTCGTCCGGAGACAGGACGAAAACAAATAAGAGACCTGCGACCGTCATCGGCATCATGCTCGGACTGTAAAAGATAAAGCGAAAAATCGAGCCTTCCCTCTTCCCCATCTTATAGATCATCAGAGCCAGCATAATCCCCAGCAGCATGGAAACCGCCGTGGATCCGGCCGCTACTACCATGGAATTGCCTATGGTTTTCATGGTCGGTTTATCCGTAAATACTTTTATATAGTTTTTCAGGCCGATAAATTCCATCGGACCATTGCCGTTCCACTCACAGAGTGATAATACGCCGTTCCAGACAATAGGAACGAGAGTCGTAAATATAATCAAAATTGCTGCCGGAAGCAGTAACACGATGCCGATTCCCATCAGGTGCCGGTCCAGCCTGCTGTATTTTTTCTTTGCCGGTCTGTTCACGAAATCCCCTCTTTTCCTTAATTTTATGGGGGTGCCCCGGGAACCTCATTCCCCAAGCACCCCCAACTGTTTCTACTGCGCCGAAGTTCTCAAGGATTCCAGTTCCTCAAGGGTACCTTCCTTGTCATAAAAATAGTTTGCACCGATATTATAATTGACGTAATCGTTCATCTCTGCAGAAATCGCCATGATCTCCTTCGGATAAACCTTGGACGAGTCGCGGGCAAAATCCTCGTCGGTTCCTCCCTCCACATTGGCCGGAACCACATCCCCATCATCAACCTGAAGTTCAAATGCCTCTTTGCTGGTTAAATACTTCAGGATATTGATGCTCGCCTCCGGATTCTTTGTATTGGAAGATATAAAATAGCCGTCACAGCCTCCCAGCACGTAATCACACTCTCCTGCTGCCATAGTCGGCCAGCTGATGGTGCGGATATTCGTTCTTCCAGCCTCTTCCATGACAGTGCGGATAGTCTTTCCGCCGTTATTCACATTGAAGAGCATCGCGATCTTTCCCTGTGAAAATGCTGCCTTTGTCTGATCCTTAGTCTGTGAGAACGCTCCGTTACCCGGATAGGCGTATTCCTTTGCGAACAGGTCGTTGATCTTGTCAAGAGCCGTCACAACGCGTTCGTCCTTAAAGGAAATCTCTCCCCGGTTAAACGCCTCCAGTTCCTCTTTCGTATCCCATATCTGCAAAAACGCGTTGCGCTGGAACCAGCCTACACGGGTATCGCAGATTGCAAACGGGAACACATCCGTATTCTGCTTGATCTTCTCACAGGCCGCCACAAATTCATCCCAGGTCCAGTGCTCCTTTACCTCCACTCCTGCTTCTTCAAAAATATCGACATTTACATCAATATCCGGATACACTGTCGTAATCGGCAGACAAAACAGCTTACCGCCGTATGTTCCGATGTCCAGGGCATTTTCCGTGAAGATACTCTTCCACTCGTCATCCATATATGGTGTCAAATCCAGCGCCATATCTGAGGAAATAAAAGTCTCCATCTGGTTAGGAAACCACTTTACAATGTCTACGGCTTCTCCGCCGGCAAATGCCGTTTTTACCGTCTTCTCCACCTGTGACTGATCCCAGGTCTTAGACGTGATACTGTATTCTGGATATTTTGCTCTGATGTTTTCCAGAAAGACCGGATAGTAGTTCACATTTGGCTCTTCGATCAGCATAACCAGGCTGGCTTCTTCCGCCGTTTTGTCCGGCTTCTCCGCCGCCGTTCCAGCAGAACTGCCTTCTGTGGTCACATCCTGTTTGCTCTCCGGAGCCGCCGTACCCGTGCTGCTCTTTGAGCCGCACGCCGTCATTCCCAATACCATACAGCCCGCCAGGGCCAGGGACAGCATCTGTTTCACCTGTCTTCTCATAACAATTCCTCCTGTTTTTTTCGTTTTCCTGTAACTGATGGAATCATTATAAAATAACAGAACCGGATGAAATATCCGAAAAACCTACACAATAATGAAAAAATCTACGATATTTACAATTTCGACCGCCCGCGCATGCTGGTGGGGGAGATGCCTGTCATCTTCTTGAATACCTGGGAAAAATACGTATAATCACTATAGCCTACCTGCTCCGCAATCTCATAGATCATCATATCAGACTCCTCAATCAGTTCCTTCGCCCGCTCAATGCGGTAATGGTTCAAATACTCCCGGAAGGTTACCCCTACTTCTGTCCGGAAAATACTGCTGAAGTAATTAGGCGTCTTCCCGATATAGGCAGCAACTTCTTCTACCAGCAGATCCTTTGCATAGTACTCCTGGATATAGGCAAGCGCCTTCCTGATATTCGCGGAATAATGGCCATTTCGGCTTTCCTCATACGAATTCACAATCCTCCGGCACTCTTCCTTCCATAGACAGAGACAGTCTGTAAGCCACCAGACGTCTTCCCATTCCCGGCTGCAGTCCGTGTTCTGGCCCATCTCCTGAGCAAGACGCACGATCCCGTTTATCATCAGATTTTTTACCCGTCTCTGATCCGTAATTTCCTGCTTCGAAAGTTCTGCTCCAAAGTGGTCTATGGCATCCAAAATTTCCTCAAGTTCATGTTTTTTCAGCCCGCTCTCATATTCCGGAGGCAGGTGCAGCCCGGTTTCCTCCGGTTTTCCCTGCCTGTCCAGGATCTTACAGCTTCCCGGACCGTTTAGAAACCGACAGCCCAGCGCCTGTAGAGCAGTCTCATAGCCCACGGAAATTTTCTCGGCCGGCACCATGCCGGAAATCCCCGCCGATATGGAAAATCCGCGGCCTGTCCCATACTGCTTCATCTGATACCATACTGTTTTTAAATGATTTTGTCTTTCCAATGTATACATTGTGGAATCCTTCGTCTTTGACAGGACGACATACTGATTCCGGTATTCAAACAGAATCTGATCTTCTCTCAGAAGAGAGTTCAAGTGCACCCTGTTCTCAGCACTCACAGCCGGAGTGGCACTTGTTCCCCCAGCCGGATCACCGGCCAGAATCATGCAGACAAGGTTCCTCGCGTCCTCCAGATGAAAATGCATCCGCAAAAGCTCAATGATAACGTTTCTGTCCGTGATTTTTCCTGCAAAAAGCTCTTCCACCATCTTTTCCCGGTAGGAGGCCGCATACCGCTCATAAGACTCCTTTCCCTGCTCCTCTTTTCTCACCAGCTCGATCATCTCCTGAATCTTCTGAATCAGGTTTCCCACCTTTAACGGCTTAAGCTCATAACCGGATGCCCCCAGCTGAATCGCCCTCTGACAGTATTCAAAATCTGAATAGGCACTGATCAGGATAACCTTCACCGTGTCCGACCGCTCTTTTACGCGTTTTAAGAATTCCAGGCCATCCATAGCAGGCATGCGGATGTCAGCCAGGATAATGGAAGGCGAAAAGGCGTCATAATCCTCCAGTGCCTCAATTCCGTCACCATAGCTTTTCACCCCCGTAATTCCGATCGTATCCCAATCGATCCCGTACTGTATTCCTTCCCGGATCTGTATATCGTCATCAACAATCATCAGCTTCATCGTTCTCCTCCTCCAGCGGCATCACAACCAGCACTCTCGTTCCCTCCCCCGGTTTCGACTCAAAACGGAGGCCGTAGGGATTTCCATACCGGAGCCTGATTCTGTCATCAATATTTTTCAGTGCGAACGTGTCCTTTCCGCCATCCCCGTCCTTCATCTTGTTCACAATCTCAGCCTCATCAGCTCCCACTCCGTCATCTTCCACGGCAATCACCAGCTTTTTTTCCCTCTCCGCAATGGTGATAAGAATCGTTCCACCCTCTTTTTTCGGCTCCAGACCATGCAGAATCCCATTTTCCACCAGCGGCTGAATAATGAGCTTCGGAATCATCACCTTCTCAAGCCCCGGTTCCGTCTGAATCTGGATTTTCACGCGCCGGCCGAAGCGCGACTCCATAATAGCCATATAGTTCTGGATAAATTCTACCTCGCTGGCAATCGTCACACAATCCTCGCCCCGGTTCAGCGCATGACGAAAGATGGCTGCCAGTGCCTCCAGCTGCTCACCGACAGAGTAATCCCGGTTCTTTATGGCCATCCAGTGAATCGAATCCAGCGTATTGTAAAGAAAATGGGGGTTAATCTGTGCAATCAGCGCATTCAGTTCTGCCTCCTGCTCCTTGATTTTTGTCGTATAGACCTCCTCGATCAGCCTCTTTAACCGGCGGGACATCTCGTCAAATTCCTGATTTAAAGCGCCGATCTCGTCGCCGGGATAGACAGTGTCCTCCTCCGTAAAATCGCCCTCCTTCACCCGGTCAATCTTCACCACCAGTTCCCGGATAGGGCCTATCACGAATCGCTTCTGAATCAAAGCAAATGTGATGCCAAAAAATATACACAGCAAAAAAGAGCAGACGATTACCAGCATGCTGGTCCGGCTGCCCGTAAGAAATGCGCTTCGGGGCACAAGATTTATGAAATACCAGTCATTTACAGAGCTTTTCACGTAAAAGGCCACCACCCTCTGACCTTCCAATCCGGCCGTCACGTAGCCGCTTCCCTGCTGTCTCCACGCCTTCGAAACCGTATTAAATACAGGAAGCACGGTTCCCAGCATCTCCTTGTCAGTAGAAGAAAGCACGGCTCCCTTCCCATCTGTCAGGCAGGTAAGCAGAGACTGAGGAGTCACAAAGCCGCTGTACCTTCGGCTCAGCTCCGCCTCGTCCACATTAATGATCATGGCTGCCTCAACTTTTCCAATCTGCTCATAATTATTAATCCCACAGTAGTACGATAATACCATATCCTCCTTCTGCATTCCACCTCCCGCCACACGCTTCGCCTGTCTTGGGCCAATCCAGAACCCGCTGGACACCCTGGCCTTTGCCTGACGGATTCGTTCCTCCTCCTCACTGACGAGATATGTCCCCCGCTGGATCATCACCTCACTCTCATCTGCGATGCAGATGGAATGATAGCATTTCTCATTGCGAATTATGGAATCGAGCCAGTTTCCAACAGAACTGTAGTCAGCCACATTCCCTTTTCCCGTAATGATATCCTGCAGGCTGAAATCCGTCAGACAATCGTACTTCAACTCCTGTACATTGTTCAGAAGCTCATCTAAATCACCCGCCACCTCACTCACCAGCGTCTGGTTGATCTGATACTCCTTTTTTCTCGTATTCCCCGCCACGTAAGAATTCAGAAACAGCCCCAGTACAGTCAGCGGTACGACAATACAGATGATCAGTGCCGCAACCAGCTTTTGCTGCAGCGGATAATCGCGGTAACGTTCCATCAGCGGCCTCCCCCCTTTTCCCCATTATACTACATCATACAGATTTCTTCAAAAACACCCTGCAGCGAAGCCGAAACAAAGACAGGACAGCAACAGCTGTGGCTGTCTTCGTTCCGGCCCCTCCCGCAGGGCCGTCCATGAAAGCTTATGCGGCTGCCTTTAAGAGGGCTTTACCTCTGCAACCATGTGTTCGAACCAGATATAGAACACCTTTTTTCCTTTTTCAGAAACGAGGGAATGATCCAGACCCGCCGGAACGTAACTCCAGTCTCCCTCCTTCGTATTGATCGTCTCCCCGTCGACCGTGAGCTCAAAATCTGCCCCTTCCAGCGCGTAATTATACTGTGCCACTGACGGGTGGCCTTTCTCGATGGTTCCTTCCCCTTCCGCACAAACGATTCCCATTAAGACTCTCGCCAGATTTCCGCTGTGGATTACGCTCCAGCTCCTGGTATTTGGTCCCTTGCAGCTCTGATCGTACGGCTCCGTCTCCGAGAAACGTTTAAAGGCTGGCAGTACCATGTGAGTATCCTCATATGCCGCCTTGTCCGACTCCAGCAAATCTACAACAATCTTCATAATTTCCATATCGCTGACTGCATGAATACAGAACTCTCTCGAAAAATCCGGAATATAGAAACTCAGTTCATCAATGTTGTATGCCTTAAGTCCGTCCGTTATGTAGCCGGTCCCTCTGGTAAAACAGTATATGGCGGTTTTATCCGCATATACCTCAGGCTTTACATCATGACCAGCCTCTAAAACACACTTAAATCCACGGACCAGCGGATACACGCCCGGAAGTACCTCAGTCTCACCGTATCCGTTCTCAACCCTGTACTGAATTTCATTGGCTCTCGCAATTGCAATCGACATTTCTTATTACCTCCCGATAATTATTTTTGATGGTTATAGAATAACACCACCGTCTCCGCAGAGGTATTTGGCATAACTACGAAAATATGTAAATATCTATAACGTTTATCTCACGCTTACAGCCTCCAGGCGCATCGTTTCCAGTTCCTTCAGCGTATTTTCCTTATCTATATAATAAGCGGCAGGAAGCTCATAATTTATATAATTGTACAGCCTGGAAGATAAATTCATCAGTTCCTGGGAAAAGACCTTACCAGAATCCGAAGTGATCTTTTTCTCCCCCTCCCCAAGGTTTACCGGCACCGCGAAGCCCTGGTTTTTCAGTTCCGTAAATATCCTGCTGCTTGTCAAAAATTTCAACAGGCGGATGGCTTCATCCGGATGTTCTGTGTTCGAGGGTATAAAAAAGCCCTCGCAGCCGCCCAACAGATAATCGCAGTCTGCCGAAGCCATAGTCGGAAAGCTAATCACCCGGATTCTGCCTCTGCCGGCGGCTTCCATGCGCTCCAGACTTTCCTTTACACTGTTGTTGACATTAAACATCATGGCGATCTCGCCCCTCTCGAATGCTTCATTGATCTGCTCGTTCGTTTGAGAGAACGCTCCCTGGCCCGGATAGGCATAATCCTGGTGAAACAGGCTCGTGACACGGTCAAAGGCCTCCGCGATTCTGGAATCATAAAAGGAAAGTTCTCCGGACTGAAACCGTTTCATCTCTTCCGCGTCATCCCATATCTGCAGAAGAGCATTACGCATAAACCAACAGACACGGGAATCCCGGATTCCAAAAGGATACACGTCCGTACGGCTCTTAATCCGCCCGCACGCTTCCACGAACTCTTCCCATGTCCACGCTTCCCTTACAGTGACTCCCGCTCGTTCCAGGATCTCCTCGTTCACTTCCAGCACAGGATAGACCACGACGGAAGGAAGACAGTAGACCTTTCCGTCATACGTACCGATATCCAAAGCCCCGTCCTCCCATATATTTTTCCACTCTCCGTCCATATAGGGAGTCAAGTCCATGGCAGCGCTGCTGGATATAAAATTCTCCATTTGATTGGGGAACCACTTTACTACCTCAATGGACTCCTTGCGTGCCATTGCCGTTTTTACTGTCTTTTCCACCTCCGGCAGACTCCATTCGATGGAGTGGATCCCATATTCCGAAAATTCCTGTCTCAACTCCTCAACCATATCACGGTAATATAACACCGTGGTCTCATCGATCATCACTGTCAAATCCACGTTTTCAGTCTGATCCGCTCTGCTGCCTGCGGACTCAAGCGTTCCCATCTCCACACCTGTACAGGCGGTCAGTAAAAGCACCGCTGACAGCGCCGCCATTACACAGACTTTAGTACTCCTTTGCATAAAATTCACCGAATCCTTCCCGTTTTTATGATACAGTCAGCAGCCTTTGCCGCCAATAACAGTTCTTCTATTTATTACCCTTTTATCATAGCGTAGTTTTTGCTGACCGTACATAAGAGAAAACTACAATTCCTTTAAAATATCCATGATTTCGCATCCTCAATCCAATCCCTCCCATAAAACTTTCCGGCATAATTTCTTCCTCCTGACTGCTGTCGTATTTGAATTTATGCCCATTATAGAAAGAGGACTGTGCAAAATCAACAGACTTTGCACAGTCCCTATATCGGATTGCGATTTCCATATATAATCTTTAGACTGCCTGAACCAGGCGCGCGATTTATTACCCCTGCATAAACCTGCTTAAAAATTCCTTCGTCGAAGTCTTCTGCGGATTTCCGAAGATATCCGCCGGCGCTCCCTCTTCCTCAATGACACCGTCAGCCATATAGACCACATGGTTCGAGACATCTCTGGCAAACGCCATCTCGTGGGTTACAATGATCATGGTCAGCCCTTCCCTCGCCAGCGTCCTCATGACGGCCAGTACCTCCCCGACCATCTGCGGATCCAGAGCCGAGGTCGGCTCATCAAACAGTAGAATCTCCGGTTCCATGGCAAGCGCCCTGGCGATGGCCACACGCTGCTTCTGGCCGCCGGAAAGCTGTCTCGGTTTTGCATTAATATACGGAGCCATCCCTACCTTTTCCAGGAACCGCATGGCATTGCGCTTCGCATCTTCCTTACTTTTCTTTAAAACCTTAACCTGGCCCACCATACAGTTGTCCAGAACCGTCATGTTGTTAAATAAATTAAAGCTTTGGAACACCATGCCCACTTTCGTCCGGTATGACGCGGCGCTCATCTTTCCGCTGGTAATATCCGTATTGTGATACAGAATATCCCCCGTAGTCGGTGTCTCCAGTAAATTTATGCAGCGAAGCAGCGTGGATTTACCAGACCCGGAGGCCCCGATAATACACGTAACATCCCCCACTGCAACGGAGAAATCAATATCCCGGAGGACCACATTGGTCCCGAAGGTCTTACTTAAATGATGGATTTCCAATACTGTTGATCCAGCCATAATTACTTGTCCTCCTTCTCATTTGGATCAGGGAATTTCACCATGCCGCTGGTATAGGCAAGCGTATCGGTGGTCGCAAGATCGTAGCTGTCCGGACCATCCATTTTCTTTTCCCAGTACCGTAAGATTCTGGAGCAGGTGAACGTGAGGATAAAATAGATCACCATGGTGATGGTAAACGCCTCAAAATACGTATAATACGCACCGGCAACCCCCTTCGTGGCGTAGAACAGCTCTACCACACCGATAACGGACAGCACGCACGTATCCTTGATATTAATAATCAGGTTATTGCCGATCTGCGGCATGATGTTGCGCAGCGCCTGAGGCATAATGACGTTAACCATAGTCTGGAAATGCGTCATGCCGATGGCTTTCGCTCCCTCAGTCTGGCCCGGATCGATGGAAAGGATTCCCCCTCGCACCGTCTCCGCCATATAGGCGCCCGTATTGATGGAAACGATAAAATAGGCGGCAAACATCGGAGACATGTTAATGTCGAAAAGCACGGAGGATCCATAGTAAATAAACATGGCCTGAACCATCATGGGCGTTCCGCGGAATACCTCCACATACACATTCAGTATCAGCTTAATAAAACCCAGTATCACCCTTTTTACCGGGTTGTCCGACTTATCTACAGGAATCGTCTGGACAATTCCGACTGCGAAGCCAATCAGGTAGCCGATAAGGGTGCCAACGATGGCAATCACCATGGTCTTTCCTGCACCGTCTAAAAATGATACCCCGTACTTCTGCAGGATAAACACAATCCTTCCAAAAAAATCTGAGGGCAGTGACATAAGATTACTTCTCCTTTTTGCAAATTTTTGTCCGAACAGAACAAGCGGCACGGAAATCGACTACACTGTCCCGTGCCTGCAAGCCCTGAAGATCTCTCTTATTCTAATTATTCAGATAACGGCTGTACGGAAATCGCCTCTTCCATCATCCTGTTAAAATCATCCTCGGTCATCGCAGCGAGCACGCCATCGATGGCTTCCTTCAATTCTGTATTTCCCTTCTTTAAAGAGATACCAATGTTGATGTCTTCATCTGATACCTTGAATTCACCCTCGGTACCGGTAAAATCAAGAAGCTTGAAATCCGGATATGCAATAAGTGCGGCCTGTCCCGTAGGCTTATCGGTCACCACCAGATCACATCTGCCTGAGCTTAACGCTACCAGCATGGCCGGTGCGGATTCCTGTGCCGGCTGAATGGTTGCATCCTGGATCTGCGGCAGACAGTTGTCATACCAGATTGTATTCATCTGGGAGGTAGCGGTTGCACCTGCAAGATCTGCGACACTGGCCGCATTCTCATACTTGCTTCCTGACTTGACCAGAGTCACGATTGTTGCATAATAATACGGCTCTGTAAAATCGACGGACTGAAGACGCTCGGAGGTGATCGACTGGCCTGCAATCACACAGTCTACCTTTCCGGACTGTACTGCCGGCACCAGGGAATCCCAGTCCAGCTTCACGATCTCCAGTTCATACCCCAGCGTATCAGCAATCTTCTTCGCCATCATAACATCGTATCCGTATGCAAAATCAGAGCTTCCCGAGATCGGCACGGCTCCGTTGGCATTGGTAGGCTGGGTCCAGTTGTACGGTGCATAGCTGCATTCCATTGCAACCTTTAAGACCTTCTTCTCTCCCTCATTCCCGGCAGCAGCGTTCTCTGCTCCCGCCGCAGTCGTCTCCGTTCCGGCGGCCGCTGTATCCCCCGCCGGGCTCTTGCTTCCACATGCAGTCAGCGCCGACACGGCTAAAACCGCCGCAAGACACGCTGCTGCCAGACTTTTTCCTGTTTTTTTCATAACTGTTTTCTCCTCTTCTCTTATGAAATGAAACCTATGTATCAAAAAGCTATATCATAAATAGGTTCATTATAAAAAGATTTTTACTTCTTGTCAAGACTCTCCAGTCATTTCCTCAATCAGGGTCCATATTTCTTCTCTGCCCTGCTTTGTCTCAGCAGAAAACGGAATAACCGTTACCTCCTGGCCAATCCCCAGTCCCTGGCGCACCATTTTCAAATGCTTCTGCACCTGGCTTCTCTTGATCTTGTCCAGCTTCGTCGCTATAATCACCGGCTGATACCCGTTAAAAACAACCCAGTCATACATGGTCTTGTCGTTCACAGACGGCTCATGGCGGATATCTATCAGAAGAAAGACACACTTCAGCATTGGGGATTTGTGAAGGTAGTTTTCGATCATCTTCCCCCACTTGGCCTTTACCTCCTGTGTTACCTTTGCATAGCCGTAGCCGGGTAAATCCACGTAGTAAAGAGTGTCGTTAATGTTGTAAAAATTGATGGTCTGTGTTTTGCCCGGCTGGGAAGAAGTGCGCGCATAAGCCTTGCGGTTCATCAGCGCATTGATTAACGACGACTTTCCCACATTGGATTTCCCTGCAAATGCAAACTCCGGCCTTGTATTTTCCGGAAGCGTGCTGGTGATTCCGCACACAGTCTCCAGTTCTACGGTTTTGATAATCATATGGATTCCTTTCTATTCGCTCACTGGTGCAGGTGATACCAGAGCTTCCTTAAGCACATCCGCCATATCCTTCACAAAAATGATGGTCAGCCCTTTCGTGATCTCCTTCGACAGCTCCGCAATATCAGGCCTGTTCTTATCTGGTACGAGAACTCTCTTCATATGAGCCATCCTGGCTGCCAGAATCTTCTCCTTTAAGCCGCCGATCGGAAGCGCCCTTCCGCGCAGCGTAATCTCACCCGTCATAGCCAGCTTTGCATCCACTTTTCTGCCTGTCACAGCCGAAAGCATGGCGGTTGCCATGGTAATGCCGGCTGAAGGACCGTCCTTCGGCACCGCTCCCTCCGGAATATGGAGGTGAATATCGTGTTTTTCAAAGTAATCGTCCGCTACGCCGTATTCCGGGCAGATGGAACGAATGTAGCTTAATGCCGTCTGAGCCGATTCCTTCATCACATCGCCCATCTGGCCGGTCATCTGAAGCGTTCCCTTCCCCGGCATGACGTTGACCTCGATCTGTAAGGTATCTCCGCCCACACTGGTCCAGGCCAGTCCTCTTACGATTCCCACCTGATCTTCCTCGTTGACATCCTCAAAGGTAATCTTTTCCTTGCCCAGATACTTTTCCAGTCCGTTTTCCGTGATCCGGATTGCCTTTTTCTTATCTTCCAGAAACTCCCTGGCCGCCTTCCTGCAGATATCGCCGATCCGGCGTTCCAGATTTCTCACTCCGGCTTCCCTGGTATAATTATGGATAATCTTCTCCAGAGCCTTATCGGTGATGAAGACCTGTTCCTCCGTCAGTCCGTTCCGTTCCAGCTGCTTCCTTACCAGATAGTTTTTCGCAATATGGAACTTTTCATTCTCCGTATAGCTGTTTACTTCAATCACTTCCATACGGTCGAGAAGCGGACCCGGAATCGTCTGCGTCGTATTTGCCGTTGCGATAAACAGCACATTGGACAGATCAATGGGCAGTTCCACATAATGGTCCCGGAACTTCACATTCTGTTCGCTGTCCAGAACCTCCAAAAGCGCCGATGAAGTGTCTCCCTTATAATCGCTGCTCACCTTGTCGATCTCATCCAACAGCATCAGCGGATTGCTGACGCCCGCCTGGCGCATGGCTTCCACTATTCGGCCCGGCATGGCTCCGACATACGTCTTCCGGTGGCCTCTGATCTCCGCCTCGTCATGGATTCCTCCAAGGCTGATGCGGACGTACTGCTTGTTCAGCGCCCTTGCCACGGACCGGGCGATGGATGTTTTACCGGTTCCCGGAGGTCCCACCAGACAGATAATCGGGCTTGTCCCCTTCTTCGTCAGAATGCGGACAGCCAGATATTCCAGAATCCTCTCCTTCACCTTTTCCAGACCGTAATGATCCGCGTTTAGGATCTCTTCGGCGTGAGTCATATTGTTGTTGTCCTTCGACATTTTTTTCCACGGAAGATCCAGCACCGTCTCCAGATACATCCGGAGTACATTGGCTTCCTGGCTGCCTCCCGGCATGGCCTTAAACCGCTCGATTTCCCTGTGGATTTTGTCCTTCGTCTCCTTGTCCGCCTTCAGAGCCTTCAGCTGCTTCTCATATTCATCCGCATCGGACAGAGGATTGTCCTCCCCCAGCTCCTCGCGGATTACCTTTAACTGCTCCCGCAGGATATAGTCCTTCTGGTTCTTATCTACATTCTCCTTGACACGGCCCTGGATCTCCCGTTTTACGCGGGTAATCTCGATCTCTGTCAGGAGATTTCCCATGACAGTCTCATACCGTTCTTCCAGCAGTACACATTCCAGAATCTGCTGGCGGCTCTTGTAGTCCCACGGAAGCTGGATCGCAATCTGATCCAGAAGCTCGCTTAAATCTGTAACCATCATCAGGTTCGGGAAGACTTCCTTCAGCATCCTGGGGTTTTCCCTGCCGTATTCTTCCAGTTTTTCCTTCAGGATCCGAACCATGGCCTGTCTCGTAACGCAGTCCAGGGAATCATCCGATTCCGTCAGACCTTCAATTTCGCCTACAAGCATGGGTTCCTCGCTGTCCAGTCCCAGAAGCTCCACGCGCTCCAGGCCCTCGACCATGACGCGTACCACATTGTTCGGAATCTTCACCAGCTGCTTGATCAGCGCCACACAGCCTACCTGATAGAGCTCATCGATTCCCGGATCTGCTTCCTCGCTGTTCTTCTGGGTAACGAGGCAGACTTTCTGGTCTCCGATCATCGCCTTCTCCACAGCCGCGATGGATTTACTGCGGCTGATATCGAAATGTATCATCATTTTAGGAAGGACAGTCATGCCACGCAAAGCAATGACCGGCATCGTTATTGTCTTATCTTCCATTTTTCTCTCCTTTGCATCCCGACAGAACGGACGGGCTCATCTGACTTTCTGCCCGCGCGTCCGTTTGGCTCGCTGCCTGCGGAAATAAGGAAAGGTGCTGCAGCAGTTCTTCCTGCTGTAACACCTTTCCGAACTTTCTCTGGATCCTATGCAATCTCGCCTGTCTTATCTTTTCTCAGTTTCTGGGCCAGGGATTTTCTGGGCACCGTCGTATCTCTGTAGATGATCTCCGGCTCTCCCTCTTTGTTCACGACAGCCTTGGTAATCGTACAGATGCCGATATTGCTGTCGGATGGAATCTCATACATGATATCCATCATGACGCTCTCCATAATAGAGCGCAGGCCTCTGGCTCCCGTCTTTCTCTCCACTGCCAGCTCCGCAATCCTTTCGATGGCTTCCCCGGTCAGTTCCAGCTTCACATCGTCCAGCTCAAACAGCTTCTGATACTGTTTGATTAAGGCGTTTTTCGGTTCTGTCAGAATTTTTACCAGAGCCTCTTTATCGAGAAGCTCTAAGGAAACCGTAACCGGCACACGGCCGATAAACTCCGGAATCAGACCGAATTTTACAAGATCCTGCGGAAGGACTTTCTTCAGCAGATCATCAATATCGGTTCTGTTCTTATCCACGATCTCGGCGTTAAATCCGATGGAACCCGCGCTTAAGCGGCTCTCGATGATCTTCTCAAGCCCGTCGAAGGCTCCGCCGCAGATAAACAGAATATTCGTGGTATCGATCTGAAGAAGCTCCTGGTGCGGATGCTTTCTTCCGCCCTGCGGCGGAACGCTGGCAACCGTTCCCTCCAGAATCTTTAAGAGTGCCTGCTGCACCCCTTCACCGGATACGTCTCTCGTGATGGACACGTTCTCGGATTTTTTCGTTATCTTATCAATTTCATCGATATAAATAATACCGTATTCAGCCCTGCTGAAATCGTAATCTGCTGCCTGAATCAGCTTGAGCAGAATATTCTCTACAT
>X236_Pygmy_Slow_Loris__coassemble_940_pt1 | contig 15409 bp, 17 predicted proteins | sample X236_Pygmy_Slow_Loris__metabat2_high_PE_002 | metagenome-assembled genome bin X236_Pygmy_Slow_Loris
TGGAGGCATTTGTTTTCGGCGTCAATACACCGAGCAGATGGGAAACGCAGGCACCATTTTCCCATATTTCCCTGGATTTGATGATTCCGGAGGACATGGCGGAGCAAAAGGCCATTGTGGGCGGAAAGGAGATGGAGTTCACCTATGGGGAATGCCAGAAGGAACTGGATATGGTGGACCGGGCATTTCTGGAGACCATGCTGGAGGGCGACGCCAGCGGACTGGGTTTTCAGTACCCTATCCCATCCTATGGACTGACTCCGGATTTTGACTGGTCCGATAATGAACGAAACCGGCTCTTGTTTTCCCTGGCTTCCCACTACGGTACGCCGTATTTTACAAATTACGTCCGCAGTGGTCTGACACCTGGTGACGTGAGGATTTCCTATGAGGGGGTCACTCCGGATTTCCATAAGCTGCGCAGCAAAGCGGGCGGCTTTTTCGGATTTGGGGAGCACACGGGATCTATCGGCGTGGTTACCATTAATTTACCGAGAATTGCGTATCAGTCAAAGGACGAGACGGAATTCTGCGAGAGACTGGATGAGATTATGGATCTGGCGGCGCGGTCCCTGCGAATCAAACGGGAAGTGATTTCCAATCTGCTGACCAATGGCCTCTATCCTTACACGGCCTGTTATCTGTCTGATTTCAGCAATCACCTTTCGTCCATCGGCGTGATCGGGATGAATGAGGCCGGCCTGAATGCACCGTGGCTGGGAGAGGGCATGGAATCGGAGAAAACGAGGGAGTTTGCCGTTGCGATGCTGAATCATATGAGGGAACGGATTGTGGGATACCAGCTGGAATATGGAGATCTTTACGGACTGGAAGCGACGCCGGCAGAGTCAGCTACCTACCGTTTTGCCATGCAGGATAAAGAAAAATATCCCGGAATCAGAACCGCAGGCCATGAGGGGGATGTGCCGTATTACACGAACAGCACGAAGCTGCCTGCGGACTACGACGGCACACTGGAAAAGGCGCTGGAGCATCAGGACAGGCTGCAGCCGCTTTATACGGCAGGAACTGTATTCCACGTTTATATGGAACGTGAATTTGACGACTGGAAAAAGGCGCGTGATCTGCTGCACAGCATAACCACCGGCCATGATATTCCTTATTATACGCTGTCGCCGGTTTATTCTATCTGCCAGTCCTGCGGATATCTGCCGGGCAGGCAGAACGTGTGCCCCAAATGCGGCGGCCGCGCTGATGTTTACAGCAGGATAGCCGGTTATTACAGGCCGGTTCATGACTGGAACGAGGGGAAAGCACAGGAGTTTAAAAACAGGATCATGTACCGGATGTGATTCTGTTTTCCGGCACAAAGTTCTCCATTATGCACATTCAGGAACTGATCGCATATGATATAGTACAAACCTGATAAATTAAAGGAGATCAATCATATGTGTTGTTGTAATAATAGATGTAATGTAAGTTGTGGATGTAATAGTGGATGCGGTGGTTCCTGGGGCTGCGGATGCGGAAATAGTAATTCTTCCTGCGGATGTGGATGCGGAAATAACAATTCTTCCTGTGGATGCTGCAGAAATGACTGGGCAAACAGCAACTATCGCCGCGGCTATGCAGCAGGCTTTAATGCAGGTTATGAGACTGGCTTCAGAGATGGATTCTGGACCGGCAATAATAACAATGTAATGCCGATTTCGGCTCCCGGTACGGCTGCTGACAGCGGCTGCGGCTGTGGCTGCCGTTAATCAGCTGTAAAAACGGATATTTGCTCCTGAGATAAGATCTGCCGGCACGTTATCAGTGCCGGCGGAAACAAAAAATAAAAAGCTTTTATGAAACGTGTGAATGAGGCGTTTCATAAAAGCTTTTTTATATTATTAATATTATAGAAAAGTATTCCCCGCTGAAGCAGCCGTGCTCCGGCAGCGGCCGATCCGGTAAAGAAAATAATGACAAAAAAAGAGAAGAGAGTTTGGTTATATTGTACATTGAATAATTGAATACAATGTGATAGTCTATATACAAGTCATTGAGGTTGTATACAAATTTAAAAGTTTGAATACATTTTAAAAACAGACCGGGATGACGAAATAACTGACCAGACCAAAAAGAAATAAGTAAAGGAGAAACGAATCATGAACATGGATTACTTAACAGACAAGTTTTCGCTGAACGGTAAAGTAGCACTGATCACAGGTGCTTCCTACGGAATCGGTTTTGCAATCGCCAAAGGTATGGCGGCAGCCGGCGCAACGATCGTGTTTAACGATATCAAGCAGGAATTAGTGGATAAGGGAATTGCTTCCTATAAAGAAGAGGGAATCGATGCACACGGCTACGTATGTGACGTAACCGATGAGGCGGCTGTGAATGAGATGGTAGCCCGTATCGAGAGTGAAGTAGGCGTGATTGATATTCTCGTGAACAATGCCGGTATCATCAAGCGTATCCCGATGTGTGACATGACCGCAGAGCAGTTCAGACAGGTGATTGACGTTGATTTAAACGCTCCGTTTATTGTGTCCAAGGCAGTTATTCCGTCTATGATCAAGAAGGGCCACGGCAAGATTATCAACATCTGCTCCATGATGTCTGAACTTGGCCGTGAGACAGTATCCGCATATGCGGCTGCAAAGGGCGGCTTAAAGATGCTGACCAAGAATATTGCGTCTGAATACGGCGAGTTCAACATTCAGTGCAACGGCATTGGACCTGGCTACATAGCGACTCCTCAGACTGCACCGTTGCGTGAGACCCAGCCGGATGGCTCCAGACATCCATTCGATCAGTTTATCATTTCCAAGACACCGGCAGGACGCTGGGGAGAAGCGGAAGATCTTGCTGCACCGGCAGTATTCTTAGCTTCCGATGCATCTGATTTTATCAACGGCCACGTTCTCTATGTAGACGGCGGTATCCTGGCTTATATCGGCAAGCAGCCGCAGTAAGATTCACTGGAGCGGTGGCAGCCGGAGATTGACCGCAAAGAAAGGTTATGCTATACTATGAGCATCCGGTGTGCTGCACCTGGTAAAAAAAGAATGTATATTCATGCCATGATTCTGTTTTCGGCAGAGCTCATGGCATGTTTTTTAGAAATGATAACGGAGAGGTGCCATGGAAGAGAAGACGAAAGCCTATAAAAACCGCGGGGAGCTCGTTTTTGAGACGTTAAAGCGGGAGATATTGGACCTGGAGCTGAAGCCGGGGCAGATGATCAGTGAGAATGAGATCTGCGAGCGTTTCGGCGTTTCAAGGACGCCTGTGAGGGAAGCGGTCAGGAGACTGCAGGAGCAGGGGTTCGTCATTTCCGTGCCCTATTCCGGCACTCAGGTAACGCTTTTAAACTTAAGCAATATCAAGCAGATGATCTACATGCGTGTGGCAGTGGAGACTATGGTTATGCGGGATTTCGTGGACATTGCGACCCCGTTGTGGATGGAAGAGGTGCGCTACATGATCAGAAAGCAGCAGGCGCTCATCCAGGAGAAGGGCTTTGAGCCGGAACAGTTCTACCGCATGGACGCGGAGATGCACGCCATATGGTTCCGTGCCACGGATAAGATGAAGCTCTGGGACATGATTCAGGCGCAGCAGCTTCACTATACCCGGTTCCGCATGCTGGATTTCGTCACGGAAACGGATTTTACCAGAATCATCCGGGAACATACGGAGCTCTTTGAACTGTTGGAAAAAAAGGATATTGCCGGCCTGGAGCGTTCCCTGAAGGAACATCTCTACTACAGCATGAAACGTATGAAATATCAGATCGATGTAGAATATAAAGATTACTTTGAACAGGAGGAATAGACGATGGCGAACGTATCGATTACCATAAAAGATGAAAATGGCGTGGTAAAATGCTCCGGATGCGGCGAGGAGCGGGCTGTTCTCGTTTATGAGGGAGAGTACTGCCAGGGAGATACCATAACCTTTGCCACGGATGCGGTGAATTGCCACTATGTGGTTCGTGTGGATGATACCATGGACGAGGCTCTGGTCTATATTACGAAACCGGAAGTGGTTTATGTGATTCCATTTGAGGAGAAGAAGGTTTCCTACAATCCGAAATCATTTACCGGCGGAAAGCATTATCTGACCATAAGAACTGCAGAGGCGTATGAGACCGGTGCTTACCGCAATCTCGCAAAGAATGTGATGGACCAGCACGGGGATCCGGGCTGTTATCCTCATGTATATGCGAATGTGGAAACCAGAGGAGAGGCCGTGTTTGCTGCACGCAATGCCATTGACGGCGTGGTTTCCAACGAATCCCACGGCGAATGGCCGTATGAATCATGGGGGATTAACCGTCAGGACGATGCGGAGATGACCCTGGAGTTCGGCCGCCCCGTGGATTTTGATAAAATTGTTCTCGTTACGAGAGCCGATTTTCCTCATGATAACTGGTGGGTAAAGGCGACATTTACCTTTTCCGACGGTACGACTGAGGTCGTCGATATGGAAAAGAGCGTAAAGCCTCATGAATTTAGAATTGAGAAAAAGGGAATCACCTGGCTGAAACTCAGCAATTTGATTAAGGCAGATGATCCATCCCCGTTCCCGGCTCTGACTCAAATCGAGGTTTATGGAGCATAACAGGCGATGCCAATAAGCGGCACACATAATAAGGTATGCATACCCTGACGGGGCCTGCATACCTTATTTGTCAATTTCTTCACGATATTTGAAATTTCCTCTTTCCCTTTTCTCCTTATTCGGGTAAAATGGTACTATGACAGACACCATTGAGGGGTGGTATAATGAGTCATAATAAGGAGGACAACATATGGAACTGTTGTTTATGGAGCCTGTGTTCAAGGAAGCAATATGGGGGGGCACGAAGCTTCGCGACGTGTTCGGCTATGAGATTCCGGGAGATACAACAGGTGAATGCTGGGCCGTGAGCGCCCACAAGAATGGAGACTGCCGCATTGCCGGCGGGATGTACGACGGACGGCTGCTCAGCAGTCTGTGGAAGGAGAAGCCGGAGCTTTTCGGAAATTATCCGGGAGATCAGTTTCCGCTTCTCGTCAAGATCATTGACGCAAAGGCGGATTTGAGCATTCAGGTGCATCCGGATGATGAGTATGCGAAGATCCATGAGGACGGATCGCTGGGGAAGACGGAGTGCTGGTATATTCTGGACTGTGACCCGGGAACAGAGATTGTCATCGGCCACCATGCGGGAAGCCATGAAGAGATGGAGGCGATGATACGCGGACATCAGTGGGATGCATTTATCCGCAGGGTTCCGGTGAAAAAGGGCGACTTCTTCCAGATCAATCCGGGATGCGTCCATGCCATCAAGGGAGGAACTCTGATTCTCGAAACCCAGCAGAGCAGTGATATTACATATCGTGTTTACGACTACGACAGGCTGTCCGACGGGAAGCCGAGACAGCTGCATGTGGAACAGAGCATAGCGACCATTGAGGCACCATTTCAGGAAGCTTCCTGCGATACCTTTACGGAAAAGATACCGGGCGCGGTTCATACACACTTTATTACGTGTCCATTCTATTCTGTGGACAAGTATGAGATCGACGGCGTGTTTACCAGGGAATTCAGCCGATATTTTGCCAATGTCAGCGTAATCAGCGGCAAGGGCTGTGTAAACGGAATTCCGCTGGAGACGGGACAGCATTTTATCGTGCCGGCAGGAGCGGGCGAATTGAGATTTGAAGGAAAGATGACGGTGATCTGTTCCAACCCGGAAACAGAGACCCGGCAGAACGCTGCAGACCTTTAAATTTGACGCTTCGCTGCTTGCGGCGGGGCTTTTGACTGAGGAAGAATACAGACAGGAGGAGTAATGAGATGAGACTTGGAGCATTAGAGGCAGGCGGAACAAAGATGGTTTGCGCCATTGGCAATGAACATGGTGAGATTTTTGAACGGGTTTCGATTCCGACTGAAACACCGGAGATTACGATGCCGAAGCTGATTGATTATTTTAAGGATAAGGAGATCGAAGCACTGGGGATCGGCTGCTTCGGCCCGATCGATATAAACAGAAAGTCGGAGACTTACGGATATATCACCACGACACCGAAGCTTAAATGGGCCAATTATAATATCGTCGGCGCATTTAAAGAGGCGCTTGGGGTTCCGGTTGGATTTGATACGGATGTGAATGGTTCCGCACTGGGAGAGGCTACCTGGGGCATCACAAAGGGGCTGGAGAACAGTGTGTACTTTACCATAGGAACCGGAGTCGGAGCAGGAATCATATCCAACGGCAGGCTGCTTCACGGCATGCTTCATCCGGAAGGCGGCCACGTGCTGCTGGCAAAGCATCCGGAAGACACCTATGCGGGAAAATGCCCGTACCACAGAAACTGTCTGGAAGGCCTTGCTGCGGGACCGGCTATTGAAGAGCGCTGGGGAAAGAAGGGCATAGAGCTTGCAGACAGGAAAGAAGTATGGGAGATGGAGGCCTTTTACATCGGCCAGGCGATCGTAGACTACATCGTGATCCTGTCACCGCAGAGAATTATTCTCGGCGGAGGCGTGATGCATCAGGAACATATGATGCCGTTAGTAAGAGAAGAAGTAAAGCGCCAGTTAAACGGCTATATCCAGACGAAGGAACTGGAGGATTTAGACAGCTATATCGTTCTTCCAAGTCTGAATGACAATCAGGGAATTATGGGAGCGTTAAAGCTTGCCATGGATGAACTGGAGCTGGCAGAATAAGTGGTAAAATTGCCAATTTTCTCCTAGTGATAAAGGAACCTCAGTATGTTATGATACGTTTTGTAACAGAAATGTAACAATTTTGTAATACATAAGGAGGACTTTATCATGAGGAAGTATCCATTATTTGTTCTGGCAGCCGCAGCTGCAATGAGTATCGCAAGTGTACCAATGACGGCTCACGCAGCGGCCTTTCAGGTAACCGGAGGCGGAAATGGCATGAGTGGTTATATGACAAACTGCAGCGGGCAGACCGGCAATTTGGCAGGCATATTCAATCAGCTGGGTGTAACTGCTAACGGCAGAGGTGGATTAGGCTGCGGGCTTGGCCAGAACTATACGGGCAACGGGTCCTGCGATTACGGTCAGGGCTGTGGAGACAACGGGTTCTGCGGCTTCGGTCAGGACTGTAGAGACAACGGATCCTGCGGCTTCGGTCAGGGCTGTGGGGATAACGGGTCCTGCGGCTTTGGTCAGAACTGTGGGGATAACGGATCCTGCGGCTTCGGTCAGAGCTGTTCCGGTAACCAGAACTGCGGCGGGAATCAGAACATGGGCATGAACGGACAGGGAATCCCTTTTCTGATGATGCGTTAGAACGAAACGATTAAAAAGAAAGATGATACATAACACAGAAATAAAAAGCAGATATTGAGAATCTCCGCAGTGCAGATCGGAATGCATTGCGGAGATTTTTCTTTCTGTCTGGAAATTCCTTCAAAGCAGAGTACGACACATCCCCCAATCTGCCTATTGACTTTTAATTTCCACACCGCTATAATCCAATACGTTTAAAAATATAAACACATAAACACATTTCAGGGTAAAACAGGGAGGCTTGGAAGGATGAAGCAGATTTGGGCCATATTTCTCAGAGATATCAAGAACATAGGAAAAAATCCGGTGGCGGTTATCGTGGCGCTGGGAATCATGATACTGCCGTCGCTGTATGCCTGGTTCAACATTGCGGCGAACTGGGATCCCTACGGCAATACGAAGGGACTCCGGGTGGCCGTTGCCAGCCTCGATAAAGGGACGCGGATCGAGCAGCTTGATACCACTGTGAACATCGGAGATATGATTATTTCCAACCTTCATGAAAATGATCAGATCGGGTGGCAGTTTGTGGATGAGGAGCAGGCTGTGGAAGGTGTGAAGGCGGGGCGCTACTATGCCTGCGTCGTCATTCCCGAGGATTTCAGCGAGAAGACGGCCAGTATCTTTACTTCAAACGTCAGGAAGCCGACGCTCCAGTACTATGTGAATGAAAAGAAAAATGCCATTGCCACGAAGATCACGGATAAGGGCGTCAGCACCATCCAGCAGCAAGTGAACGAATCCCTGATCAGCGCCTCCTCCGAAGCACTGGGAAAGGCATTTCATGTCACCTATGATACCGTGGAAGGGAAGAAGGAAGATTTGGCGGATGAGATGGTGGCTTCCATGAAGGATGCCAGAAATGATCTCGTCCTGATGGGGAGCTCGGTCAATGCGTTAAAATCCGCTCTGACGGCGGGAAAAGGACTCTTGAGCAGTGTCCAGGCAATGCTGCCGGATTCCAGGGAGCTTTTAGAGTCGGGGCAGGATACGGGGGCGGAGGTCAGCCGTTTAATCCGTTCCTCAGAGGATTTATCGGATACCATGACGGACAGTGTGGGGAATGTTCTGGATATAACAGATGGGCTGATGGACTCGGTTGACGGATCGATCCGGGACGCCATTGACATGTGGGACCGCGATACGAATGCGGCGGCAGGGGCGTTAAACAGGGCTTCCGGAATTTTAGATAAACTGCTGACTGTGAATCAGAAGCTTTTTGACCTGGTGAACCGCCTAAAGGAGAATCTTCCGGGGCCGGGAAAGGTTCTGGGAGCGATGTCTGATATGATAGGCAGCCAGATCGAACGGCAGAAAAATATGATACATATCATTGATACGGCGGAAGATGCCGTATTAAAGACGGGAAAGCTTCCGGCGGATGCGAGACAGGAGATTAAGAAGTCGCTTGAGGAGATGATGGATCAGGGGGCTCAGATCACGGATCAGTACCACAGCCAGGTAAAACCGGCCATGACGGCTGGTCTCGACAGTCTCTATGACAGCCTCTCAGCAGCTTCGGATTATGCAGTGGGGATCAACGGGCTTCTGCCGCAGATTGACGGTACGTTGACTCAGACCACAGACTCCTTTGACAGTCTGATCCAGACGCTGGACCAGACGGCAGTCATGATTACAGCCGGTGAGGAAAAACTGGACCGCATCATCGGTGAGGTAGAATCGGTGGAGGAGAGCGAGCGGCTCGCCAAAATTGTGGAGATTATGAAAAACGATCCGGAGACCATGGGAAATTTTCTCTCGTCACCGGTGAATCTGGAAGAAAATCAGATCTATCCCATAGAGAACTACGGTTCGGCCATGACTCCGTTTTATACGATTCTTGCCATATGGGTGGGCGGCCTTGTGCTGGTGGCAGTCTTGAAGTGCCGCGTCCTGGAGGATGAGAACATCCATGGCGGTAAGCCCTGTGAAAAATACTTTGGCAGATACTTAATCTTCATGCTCTTCGGTGTGGCACAGGCGCTGATCGTGGCGCTGGGAGATCTGTATCTGCTGAAGATCCAGTGTCTGGAGCCAGCTAAATTCGTATTGGCGGCAGTCACGGCAAGCGTGGTATTTGTCAATATCATCTATACGCTCACTATCTCCTTCGGTGATGTGGGGAAGGCTCTGGCGGTCGTTCTGCTCGTCATACAGGTGGCCGGGGCGGGCGGGACCTTCCCCATTGAGGTGACGCCCCATTTCTTCCGTATGGTCAATCCGATGCTGCCGTTTACACACGCCATTAACGCCATGAGGGAGTGCGTCGGAGGAATCTACGGGAACGCGTATTTTGAGGATATGGGAAAGATCCTGTTATATCTGCCGGTTTCCCTGTTTGTGGGCGTAGTACTGCGAAAACAGGTGATGAAAATGAATGATTTCTTTGAGCGAAAGCTGGAGGAAACCGGGGTGATGTAGGTTCAGCAGCCAGCTTTTGCGGTGCGGCAGTTTGCTGCAGACCGGTGGTGGAATATCATGATGCCGCCAATAAGGAGGGCTGAAAACAGCGGAAGCAGAAGCCAGACGTATGGCAGAGAAAGGCCGCTTATAATCAGACTTCCCAATAGGGAGGTACCAAGCCCGCCTGCGCGCAGAGACAGGGAGAGCAGCGACATCATGCCTGCGCGCTGGCTGCTTGCAACGGTCCCGTGAAAAATGGTATTTTCAATCAGATTCCCGGCGCCCAGCACTACATAGACCAGGACGAAGAGAACCGGAAACAGCCAGACCCGGCGGGTAAATCCCAGGACAGCGACGCTGAGGATGAGCAGAAAACGAAGGATCCAGTACGTACGCCAGCTCTTTTCCGGTGTGAAGACCGTCCGTTTAGACTGCATGACGGCTTCGGCTGCCTTGCTGCCGATGGTGACGCCAAGATAGCCCAGGCAGGTGATCACGCCAAAAATCCAGCCCATCTGCCCGGGGAGGAAGGCCTGAAGCGTTGGCTGCCAGTAGACTTCGACGGTGCAAAGAAGCATTCCGCAGGCAGCCGACATCAGGACAATGGTAGTGACCGGAAGACTGTGCAGAAGAGAATGATACAGCCCCCGAACCTGCTCCTTCAGCTGAAGGACAGGAGAAAGCGGGCTTTTTTCCCGCGGCGGTTCCTTTACAAACCAGGCGGCCAGACCCAGAATGAGTATCTGCAGGATGAATGCCAGGATTAAGAGAAGACTGTAGGAGACTTCAGATAGCCCAGGATACCGCCTGCAATGGACCCGGAGGCAAGGCCGACGCTTTCAATGACGGCCATGGTGCTGTTGATTTTTTCCAGATTGCGGCCCTCATGCTCACAGAGATACGTCTCGATCTCCAGCGCCTCGATGGAACCGGAGCTGAATGCACGGCCGATGCCCTGCATCGCACATGCCGCGGCCAGCATGAGAAAATGACGGCTGAACAGAAGAAGTGCATAGTTTGCCATCATAAAACAGGCAGATATTAAGAAGATTCGTTTCCTGCCGATCAAATCCGCTAAAATTCCGCTGGGGAGTTCCAGTACAACGACCATGACGGCAAATATTCCGATGCACAGGGATAAATTTTCCATGGTGGCTCCGTGGCTCAGCAGTACAAGGGAGAGTACCGGGGCGAGAAGGCCGGTGCCGAAGGCATTGGCCCCAAATAACAGAATATGGCTTCGTTTCATGGTCATTCCTCCTTTTCTTCCGGAAGGGGGCTGTGGGGATATGCCACCAGGCCGAATTCCCAAGGGACCGTTTCGTCCCCAGGCACTGTATGTGCATCGGTAAAATCCAGAATCAAATGATACAGCTCCTCCGCATCTTTTCTGCTCAAATGAACGACTCCGCTGGTGAAATCGCCGGTCGTCATCACATCTGACTGATCTTTCGCCCGCTTTAAGCGGTCTTTAAATCCATTCCAGAGTTCCGTCATAATATAGTCTGACAGACAGGAACGTTCCTCCTTTAAATCATCATCTAAATTTCCGCCAAGGGATACCGAGACCGGGAGTTTTTTATAGTATTTTGCCTGGATTCCGTGAATGGCTTCCGTGTGGTCCAGCTTCACCAGTCCAAGCTCCTCCAGCTTCCTGATGTGAAGAGAGACGGAAGAGGCTGATATCTTTAATATATTGGACAGCTGCTTGGGGGTCATGGGAACACCGCTGACCTCCATGGCTTTTAAAAGCCGCTGGCGCTGCGGATTCATATAGATGTCCATCTGTTTCCGGGTAACGAGCGTAATCATGTTCTGTTCTGACATAAGATCCTCCTTTTGCTGCAGGCCGTTTTTGAGTAGTTTTGGAATGTTTGATGTTATCATTATTATAACGTTACATATTATGTAATGTCAAGCGGATTTTAACCGCTCCGTTGCTAATAGTGGTTTGTGTCAGTTTGTATTAATTTGAGATAGGAGTCAGGAGCGAAACAGGGCGGGAGACTCAGCTCCCCACGGAAGAATGGACGAAAAAATCCGGACCGGAACCGATAACGATCTATCGGGTTCCGATCCGGATCCGGGGTGCGGATTACATGATTACTGACCTTCGTTCACGATCTCCTGCAGAACGTTGATAAGATCGTAAATCGTGTTAATCTGCACGTTCCGTTCCAGGATTTCATTTTTCAAATCGATGGAAAGCGTCTCGAATTTGGCCTGGACGGCGGGAGCAATATAGGACATGTTCATCACCTCCTGGTTAGGATGTGCAGCAAGAGGTGATGATATACGGATGATCACAGAGAATTTGCGGGAACAGGAATGTAACAAATACTGGAAATACTAGAGCATGGCGATACTGGTCAGATACGGTTTACCGTTGATTGGCTGATAAATATCAACGACAGCGAACTGCGGGTTTAAATCCTCCGTCTGCGGCTCTGCAATTGTCATAAACTTGTAATTGGTTCCGTTGACGACCTGTGTCGCTACGGCTATGGGCGTATAGAAATAATCATTATGTTTTCCGATCGCATTATAAAATATGAATGAATCGTATGGAGTAAGATATGACTGATAAGACCATCCTCCTGGCATGGCGGCACCTCAAAAAGGTTATTCGTATAATATATGCAGAAATCCAGGAATTGCCGATTTATAATTTACATAATTTGTTGCTATATTTTCATGAACACAGCCAATACTATAGACTGAGAGTACAGAATCGGGAAGTCAGAATTACAGTTTAAAATGATTTAATACGCTGTTATTCAGATTTGTAACAATAAAATGGATATCTATGGTATAATTAACTGTAGCGTCCACTGCAGGAGGTCTTCATGCACGTTTTTAATCCGGTATTTTACCAAGAATATAACCTGATGAATTATCTGGATTTTGCTGTGGCGAAGATAGCAAAGCTTTATCCGGAGGTTCTGCGGGAGGAGATCTATCTGCTTTTCTACTTAATCAAAGATAATTTTCAGGCAAATATGAAATACCTGAGAGAAAATAATGTGGATGTGGATTGCTTCGGTTTTCTGCCGGTCAGGAGGAATACCAGGAATTCGGTGGAAGCATTTTTTGACATGTTTAATTTAATAAATGCGGAGAATTATATATCGGTTCTGTTGTATATGCATGATAAAAAGAATAACCGGTACGATGATCGCTATAAGAAGTATGCGTTTAAAGGTGATTTTACAATAGTCAGCAAGAGGGATATTGCAAAGGATAACGGATTAGGCAGAATAACGGATGATGAGACAATGGCGAAAATCGACCAGGCAGAGAGCGGGTCCAACAGTTATATTCATCCGAGCATTTTTATCCCTCTCTATACGTCTGCGGATATCGAGGCAAAAGAGGAGATTCTGCGTGATCTGCTGCGGGTCAATACCTGGCTGTTAGGAGGCGCATACCACCAGCTGTGCTGTTTTATAAAAAAGAAATACGGAACGCTGAAATCATTTGAATGTCTTAACTGTACAAAGGAAGCGGCGTGCTTTGAATGTTTTGAGGCGTATTATATTGCGTTTAAAGAGATGATAGAACAGGACCTTTTTCCGCTAAGCCAGGAAGGCGGCCATGAGGAGCCGTATAAAAACAGGAGTTAGTGTATGAGCGGAAAGGATGGTCAGACTGGCCTTGAATTTAAGGTAAACTTGAGAGGGAAAGCAACCCGGCCCGAGCCGGGGCGCGCCTCGCCTCGAAATACCAGGTGCCGTCGTATGCAGGGAAGTGAGATGTGGGAGGAATACAATGTCAACTACATATTATATAGTAAACAGAAAACGAAAAAAAGAGTGCAGGGAGTTTGAAAAATTCTGGGAAGAGGAATGGTTTCCCATGGTTACAGATAAGCTGCATCAATTTTGTGCCGAAGCGAATGGAGAGATTGTAAATGATGAACTGGCAGAGCGTTTGATGAGAGACAGCTTCAGCGCTTTTTCCCGTTCGCCGCTGAGTGACAGCTTATATAAGGAGCCATTTCTTACGGTAAATCATGCCGGCGTATTCTGGCATAAGTGTGAGACGGAAGGCGCTCTGCTTAACAGCCTTGAGGATCTGATTAAGTTCTTTTCCAAAAGAGCAAATCAGGAGAAGTATTCCCTGGAAGATGAAACCGGCCGGGGCTGTACTTTAAATGAACTGATCAGCGGAGAGCACAGAGATTAAATGGTACAGGAGAGATTTACGTTTTTCAGCAGCAAAAAAGTGCCGGAAGCCTTTTAAATAAGGCATTCCGGCACTTTTACCGAATCGGAGTAACAGGATTTGAACCTGCGACCTCTCGGCCCCCAGCCGAGCGCGCTACCAAGCTACGCCATACTCCGTTTCTGGTCACTATGGTATTATAGCAGAAAGTTTGCGATTTGAAAAGTATATTTGTTGAAAAATTTTATATTTTAAGATATGATGGTAAAGACGATATGATTCATGCAGAAAAGACAGGTGAGAAAGAATATGAAACCAATCGTAAGTTTTGATGTAGATATGACCCTGCTGGACCATAAGGACTGGACGATACCGGACAGTGCCATGGAGACTCTTCAAAAGCTTCGGGAGAATTACACCATTGTGCTGGCCACCGGCCGCGACATGGATTCCAGCTTCAGTGTCGTATTAAAGGAACAGATCAGGCCGGATGCCATCATTCATTTGAATGGGACGAAGATTACGGTGGGGGACATGATTATATACGAGCATCTGTTTGATAAGGAACTGATGAAGCGGATTCTCGCCTATGCACAGGACACACCATACAGTGTGGGAGCCAGTGTGGGCGGATATGATTACTACGTCCATCCGGAAGTGGTGAACCGCCACGACACGGATCTGTGGGGAGAATGCGGACGCCGGTTTGCGGATCCGTGGAAGCTCCCTGAGTTAGATGTCAGGACCATGGCTTACATCGGTGATGAAAGGGGCGCGAAGGCTATGGGAGACCGGTTCCCTGAGATCAATGTGCACATGTTCGCGGAAAAGCGGGGCGCGGATGTGGTGGAGAAGACGGCCAGCAAGGCTATGGGACTGATCCGCCTCTGCGACTATTTTCAGACGTCTCTGTCCGATACGGTGGCATTTGGGGACAGTATGAACGATTACGATATCGTGAAGACGGCGGGAATCGGAATTGCCATGGGAAATGCGATGGAAGAACTTAAGGAGGCGGCGGATTACGTGACCGATGCCGTGGACGCGGATGGAATCCGAAACGCCTGTGTGCATTTCGGTCTGATCCGGTTATAACCGGTCCGGATGCCTGGCATTGCTTTCATGAAACTATACAGGGAAGGAAATAAGTAGCATGGCAAAACATTATGATCTCTTTATCATAGGCGGCGGTCCCGGCGGTTATACGGCTGCACTTAAGGCGGCGGGACTGGGACTTAAGACTGCGATTGCAGAGAAAGAAAAACTGGGCGGGACCTGCGTTAATAAGGGCTGTATTCCGACGAAGGCTCTGCTTCATGCCTCCAGTATGTTTGCGGCATTTCAGAACTGCGATGTATTTGGAGTGTCGGCTGATTTCATTTCTTTTGATTTTAAGAAAATGCAGGACTATAAGAAACGTTCTGTAAAAGAGTACCGCAAGGAAGTAAAGGAAGCAGTCGAGAGTGCCGGAATCGATTATATCGAGGGAACGGCTACGATCCGGCGTGGGCGGACTGTGGAGGTGAACAGTCCGTCAGGAAAAGACTATTACGAGGCAGACCACATTATC
>X236_Pygmy_Slow_Loris__coassemble_941_pt1 | contig 15398 bp, 8 predicted proteins | sample X236_Pygmy_Slow_Loris__metabat2_high_PE_002 | metagenome-assembled genome bin X236_Pygmy_Slow_Loris
CAAACGGTCCCATGGAATGACTGTCTCGAAATTTTCAAAATACTCGTGGCCTTCCGCTCCATTAGGATCTTCCTCTTCATAGATACGGATATCATCAAAGTAAACTGCTCCGCTTCCGCTCAAACCGGCCAGAGAAATGTCGGCTTCCCCGCTGTCAGCCGTAAAATAGACACGGATCTGGCTCCAGTTGTCAAACGCATTTCCCATAACCGTCTTCGTATCGTAATCGGCGGAATACTGGCTCTTTTTGACGCCTCCGCAGTCGATTTCCAGCATTCCTGGCCGTTTTCCGCTCGTTTTCACCATAGCGGAAACCACGTAACCGCGGCCCTGCTCCAGACCGGTAATGTGCTGTGTTACTCTGCTTTCTCCAGCCACTGCCAGATAATAGTTGCCGCTGCCGTCATCCTTGCGGATCTCCGCCTGTGATGAGTTCTCGGGAACCCAATACCGGAAACTGCCGCTGTTAAAATTGCTATCCTTAACCGGCAGGCCGTCTCCCCATACCACTTCCTTCTCTGATACGGCTTCTCTGTAAAGGACGTAGCCGCAGCCCGCCTCATACTCAATGGTCACCCTGCCTTCTGTAACCGGAACCTCTTTCACCAATACTTTTCCATTGGTTTCGTCCATGCGGTACAGCCAGAGACTGCTTAATCCCTTCCAGCTGTCCGGCAGTTCCCACTGACGGCTTCCGCCCGTACTCCGGTATGTATAGATTTTTTCTTCCTGTTCCGGATCCCATGGCATAAAAATATCCTGCCTGCTGTCATTGAGCTCTGCAAACACGATTCCATTTCTGGATATCGTCCGCTTAGAACCGTCAAACTCAGATTTTACTCCGCCCTCAAATTCAGCGGTTCTGCCGACGCCGTCCGCTGCTTCCCGAATGGACAGAAGGGGGAAATTCTTTAAATACGTATCAGCCAGGGTGTGCTGCCAGAATTCTGCCACCATGCCGTCCACCGTTTTCTGAGATTCCGACCAGCCCAAAAATCCGTATGTCTTCTGATACCCGGGCCCCAGTACCTCCTGGGAGTAATCCGTCCCGGCCTCATAGATCGCCTGGTCATTGATGATAAAACGGCGAATATCGGAATTTCCGTGATTGCCTCCGCCGTTCTCTTCCCCGTAATAATACGTATGGCACCAGGTAACGTACTTGGGGCTTAAGGCCGCGGTAGTGGTGTCACTGAGCGTATATTCCACATAGCCCTTATACATCTCCGTGAAATACGTCCAGTCCATCTCTTTGAATTTCTGCAGCGTCTTATAGGTCGTCCACCTGTCTTCTTTTCTGTCCCATCTCGCCGCGGAAACATCCAGATACTGGAATTTCATATCAGGGAATTCATTTTTATGCGCCTCGTAGCGGCTGTCCAGCAGGCCGCTCTCCCAATATTCGATATCATCCACCGCAGTGCCGCCGCGGTCTACGAAGTCCCACACACCTCCGTTGTATTTCGGAGTCTCCTCATAGAACGGGGATTCCGGATACGCCTCCACGGAATTGGTGTGGCTTCCCACGGTAATATTATACTTTGCCGCCTCCTCGATAAGCCAGCGGAACTGATCATTTCCACCCAGCATGGGGTTGGTATCCCCATAGGATGGCCACCCGTCACCATACTGGCGGTGAGAGCCTTTTACCAGCATAATCTGCGGAAATGAATCCGTGGCCAGTGCCTGGCGCTTCACATAGTCAAGCCCGTTCTCCCATGTCCACGGCAGTCGGCCCCAGTAATTTAACAGGATATTGACCGCTATGGTCTGCCGTCCCAGATTTTCTCCAATCATGGGATCCATGATCTTCCGGTAAGCGACGGCGCCGTCCTGCCAGTTTACCACACCGTCTCCGTTGCAGTCGTCTGTAATGGTGATTTTACACCAGGGCAGATTCGTGACAGAACCGTCCGGGCCGCGGTACATGAAATCAATGTTGGAAACCGACGTCTCCTTCACCCCATCCAGATCCCTGGTCTGCAGATAATTATACTGGCAGGTCATATCGGATTCCAGCGTTGCCGCCAGCTCCTCCGTGTTAAAAAACACGTGTCCCACCTTTTTCCTCGATGCATCCGCCGGTTTTTCCGACGCCTTATAAAAATGGTCTCCATTGACGAAATTGTCATTATAGACTACCTCTCCCCCCGCCTGATCGCCGCGGACCGAGAGCAGCCCCTGATCCGGGAATTCTAAATACCTGACTTTTTCCTGCGGATCGCTGATTTCCGTCGCTTCCATCGTAAGAACACTGCCGTCCAGCGTAAATGCCATGGTTATGGTGACGCCGTCAAGCTCCGTCCCGGAAAAATCCAGTTCATATTCCATGGTCTTTCCGCTCTGATCCGGCCTTCCGGTGACAGCCGGTTCATAGTCGATTCCGTTGATCCTTACCTTCGTCAGTTCTCTCGGCTGTCCGTAGAATACCTTGTCTCCATCGTTCCATTTGTATTCAATCACCCGGGGAAATCCCATATCCATTTCCACATTCATTTTATCCCCGGTTAACGTTACCGTGTCCGCCGCCCGGCTGGCCATCCCCGGCGTTCCGCATGATAATACCATGGCTGCCGCCCCCAAAACCAGCCCTTTCCAATACGTTTTCCTATTCATCTCTTCCTCCTCTTACAATTCGTTCCAGTGTCAGTTCTGCGGTCGACGTAAGCTCCAGATCCGGCCGTACCGTCCGGACCTCCACTCCGATCCCCACCGCGAACATTCTCCCCGCCTTAATTGCTTCGATCCCTGCCTGGGCATCCTCGATTCCCACACACTGTTTTGGCAAAATCCCCAGATGTCCGGCGCATGTAAGAAATATCTCCGGATCAGGCTTTCCCCTCTTTATTTCCTTTGCCCTGGCCACATAGTCAAACCTGTTCCGTATTTCGAGACGCTCCAGCACCGTATCCGCATTCTCACTGGCAGATGCCACCGCCATCTTAATTCCCGCATTCTGAAGCTGATCTAAAAATGCAGCTATTCCCGGCAGGATATCCCGGCGGGTCAAATCTTTCAGAAGTCTTTGATACGCTTCATTCTTCCAGCCGGCCAGAAAGGCCATCCTCTCCGGAGGATACGTTCCTTCCCTTCCATTTTCCCGAAGGATGATTTCCAGAGAGTGCATCCGGCTGACGCCTTTCAGCTGCTGGTTCATGGCCCGGTCAAAATACAGGTTTTCCCACTGTGCCATCTGCTTCCACGCCTCATAGTGGCATGCAGCCGTATCAGTCAGGACCCCGTCTAAATCAAAGATTACAGCCTGCGGCCACATGGCTTTCTCCTCCTCGTTCCACCGTTATCATATCCTGATCCTCCTCAAGAACCGCGTGTTTTCCTTCAACCCATACATTCAGTCCGGCACCGGCCGTACCCTGGCCTCCCGGCCGTTCCTTCCCGCCGCCGTCTGTTTTCCTGCTTTCTGCCCCGATCCGCTTCACCGTCACCCGGGTTCCGGTAATCTCAATGCGGGCCGTCACGCCCCCGAAGGAACCGGCAATCTCCAAACCGCGCCACTGCACCGGCAGATGCGGGTTGATCATCAGAGCGCCATTCTCGAAGCGGACGCCTGCGAACCCGAAGTAAACCGCCTGCCATGTACCTCCAAAATTTGCAAAATGAAGCCCGCTGACCGTATTTAACTGCGTATCCTCGATGTCCAGACATGCCGAACGGCAAAAATACCGGTAAGCCTCGTCTGTCCTTCCAATCTGCGCCGCCAGAATACTGTGGGGCGTATAGCTTAAAGAACTGTCGTGTGCCGTTCTCGGCTCATAGAAATCATAGGCTGTCCGCTTCTGCCTATCCGTAAATCTGGATGGATACATGGCCATCATCAGCACCACATCCGCCTGCTTCGTCACCTGATAGAGCGGCAACGCCTCATATGGAAGTGTCGAATCAATGATTCTCTTTCCGGTGGGCTTCGCCCGCTTCATATCCAGCTCCCGTCGTTTGAAATACGCATCATCCTCTTCATAGAGATCCCGTTCTTTACAGTATGGAAGTTTCAGCCCTTCGGCGATTTTTTTCCACTGCTCCGCCTCTCCCGGCCTGATGGAAAATCGCTTTTCAGCCTCCTCCTCCCGTTCCCTTACCGCCCGGTAAGCAGCCATCATATTTTCAGCAGCCGATAAATTGGTGTAAGCGTTGTTATTCACATAGACGTCGTACTCATTCGGTCCGCGGACCGCCCGAATCTCATAAACGCCTTCTTCCCCGTTCCAATCGCATCTGCTGGCGAAAAAACGGGCCGTCTCGATCAGAATCTCCATTCCATACCGCTCGTAGAATTCCCGGTCTCCCGTCACCCGGCCGTACTCCAGAACCGCGTGTGCAATATCTGAAACGATATGAACGGCATAAAACGCCCCCACGTTGTATGGAGTCTGCTCCACACCGTCCTCACTGGCCTGCCAGGGATACATGGCCCCGTCAAACCAGTTGCGCCCTGCATGGCGCCTGGCCGCGTCAAGCGTATGATAGCGGAACTTAAGCAGCCCCGCCGCCGCGCCCGGATTGGTATAGATAAAAAACGGAAGCTTGAAGATCTCATTATCCCAGAAGACACAGCCCTCATACATCTCTCCGCTTAAGCCGCGCGCTCCGATGCTTAAACGGTCCGTATGCTCCGGACAGACAGCCATCAGCTGGAACAGATTATAGCGAAGAACCGCCTGGTCCTTTAAGGCATCGGGATTCTCCGCCTGGTCAACCCTTATGTCCGACAGAATCCATTTCTTCGCCCACGCCTCTCTGTGAGCCTCCTCCGCCTCATGATAACCGGGCAGTTCGGCCTGCGGGCAGCTCTCCTTCCCCGTCGTCACACGGATCATTTTTTCCAGACGGAAGCTCTCTCCCTTTTCCAGGCGGCATTGAAACAGGATTCCCGCCTCCGCCTCCCCGTTGGTAAGACTTCCCGTAAGCTCTCTCCCGGCCGCAAACGCCCTGGCCTTCTGACACATATGGATTTCCGTCTCTTTATAATCCAGCATGACATGCAGGCTCTGTTCCCCGGTCTCCCATCTGGTGATGTGATTTCCCCCCGGCTGGACCGGCAGCGGCTCACAGCTTTCCAGATTTAAATTTGTCACCCGCCCGTCGATCGCAGCTTCCACCTCCAGCTCCAGCCCATCTTCCTCCGCCCGGATCTCGATTTCCTGGCCAATCACGTTTTTCCATCGTTCATCCATGACTGCGAAGCGCCGGAAGGCGAGGGCAGCTTTTGCATCTTCCTCCGTGTAAGGATACCTTCTCTCATAAATCCCCTGCTTCATATCGAGTTTCTGAAAGAAGCCCGCCTCCTCGCTTTCCTGCAGACCGTTTTCCCCCGGCCCCTCTGCCGGCCGGCCGTTTATCTTAATCCTGGCCCGCAGTGCATTGGGCAGATTACATAGCTCCCGGCTGTCCCCTTCCCAGGCCGCATAGCTTCCTTTCCCAAAGACTCCCGCCGAATAGATTCCTCCCAGGGCAGAGATCCCCCTGCCATCCTCTTCAAAAAATCCACGGATACCAAAATACCCGTTGCCAATGGTAAACAGCGCATCCCGGCTCTGCCGCTTTGCCTGATCCATTTCCTCATTCACAATCGACCATGCTTCGTATCTCATCGTTCACCTATCCCTTAATTCCGTCTGAAGCGATCCCCTGAACAAACTGCTTCTGCAGAACGAGAAACAGGATCAGCACGGGAAGTGAGATAACCACAACCCCCGCCATGGTCAGATTCAAACGGTTGAAAAATGTGTCCTTTAATGTATTGAGCCCTACGACCAGCGTATACTTCTCCTGACTGCTGACAAACGTGGACGGCACTAAGTACGCGTTCCAGGACTGTGTAAAGTTAAATATGGTGATCGTCGTGATCACCGGTTTGGAAAGCGGAAGTCCAATCGAAAAGAAGATTCTCCCGTGTCCCAGCCCGTCAATTCTGGCCGCCTCTATCAAGTCGTCGGGCAGTGTAACGAAAAACTGCCTTGCCATAAATACATAGAGCGAATTGAGCATAAAGGGAATAATCAGGCCGATCAGCCTGTCATGCCATCCCAGCTTTGCCACCATAATATAAAGCGGGGTAAGCAGCACCTGAAACGGAATCATCAGCGTTACCAGCACACAGTTAAACGCGATTCCTCTTCCCGGAAAACGCAGCTTCGCCAAAGCGTATCCCGCCAGGAGCGCCGTCGTAAGCTGGCTCAAAAGGGTCACACCTGCCACCACGAGAGTATTGATAAACCATGTAAAAATGGGGCGGTTGACGAAAAGCTCCACGTAATTATCCAGAGTGAACTCCGAAGGCGGCACCAGCGTATTGACCTTATCCAGAGGCAGCAGGGAATTATAGAGCGCATACATCAGGGGACAGATAAAAACCAGCGCCAGAAGAACCAGCAGAATGTAAAAGGCAGCTTTCTTTAAATATTTCACCAAATCTCCCCCCTATTCCATGGCATCGCCGCCGGTCAGCTTCTTCTGAACCAGCGATACCATTAAAATTAACAGAAACAGTACGACCGCGATGGCGCTTCCGTATCCAACCTTATAGTACTTAAAAGAATTGAGATAGAAGTACGTTAAAAGTGTATTGGTCGCTCCCGCCGGAGACCCCAGACCGCCGCTTGCGCTGGTCACCGCTGAGATCTGGTCGAAAATCTGGAACGCCTGAATGATACTGTATGTAACGACCAGATACGTCGTCGGCTTCAGCAGGGGAAAGGTAACGTAGCGGAACTGCTTCCAGCCATCCGCGCCGTCAATGGCCGCCGCCTCATACACCTGATTCGATATGGTCTGAAGGCCGGACAGGTAATAGATCATATAAAATCCCACCTGCTGCCAGATAAACATGGTTCCGATAAAGGGCATGGCGTATTTGACATCCGCATACCAGGTCGTATTTTTAAACCCCAGCCCGGCGAGCGCAGAGGTCACCGCTCCGTCCTTCACAAAAAGGTACATAAAGACGGTCGCCACCGCCACGGGAGCCAGCGTGTAGGGGACAAAATAAATCGTCCGAAACGCCCCTCTCGCCCGAAATTTCTGATTTAAGATCACGGCCAGAATCAGCGAAAACACAGTCATAACCGGCACCGTGACAGCCACGAACAAAATCGTATTTTTCAAAGATAAAAAGAACTTGGGGTCCTGAAACATCTGCAGGTAGTTTTGAATGCCGATAAATGCCTTTTCGTCGGGTTTCGTATATAAATAATCAAAAAAGCTGATATACACGGACTGTACAAACGGAACTACAAACCAGAGAATCCAGCACACCGCCGCCGGCAGCATGAACAGCCAGCCGGTAATCATTTCATTCCGGGGGATTTTTTCCCTCCGTTTTTCTGTTTTCTTACTCACAATCGCGCCTCTTTTCCTAAAAAAGGGTATAAATATAGAGTACCGCACGGTTTCACCGCACACCATGCAGTACTCTCATCCTGTTTTTACTGATTTCCGTATTTTTCAGCCAGCGTATCTAAAATCTCCTGGGCCGTGGTCGTATCTCCCGCGTACACATGAGACTCTAACGCAGTAGAAAAATCGGTTTTGAATTCCTGATCCGCCGGATACCCGAAACCGGTTGCCTGGCCGATATACTCATCAATAACGGCAAGAGCCGGGTTCTTCTCACGGAAGGAGACAAGGGCGGATTCGATGGAGGGACGGTCTCCCGTAATCTCCGCTCTGGCGATCTGCGCTTCCTCTCTGGATAAGTAGTAAGCGGCTTTCGCAGCCAGCTCCGCGTTCTCGGCATCCTTCACCACGGCAATGCCGTAGGAGTGAAGCGTTACGCCGGAATTTCCATTGCCGCCGGGCATCGGAATGAGGGAATAGTTCACATCCGGAGCGGATTCCGCCATCATTCCCACATACCATGGACCACCTGTGGACATGGCGCACTTCTCGCCGGCGAACACCTCGCCATCCCATGTCATTCCCGCATCCTTGGCGGTTACGGCCAGGCCTTCATCAAACATTCTAAAGATATATTCCAGGGCTGCCACATTCTCGGAAGAGTTGATGGCTTTTCCGTCCTTCCAGCCGCCGCCGAAGGAGTTCATGTACTGTGTCGGATGGAAGATATTTCCGATATCGAGGCAGAGTCCGGTCACACCGTCCTTTGTCAGGACTTTGGCCGCGTCATACACCTCTTCCCATGTCTCAGGATATTCCTCAAGCCCCGCTGCCTTCCACAGATCGTCATTCACCGCAAATGTCGCAGCCGTAGAGGTAATCGGGATGGCATACTGCTTATCCTCGTAGCTCCATGCCTCCACCGCGTTCTGGGCATAGCTGCTCAAGTCAAATCCGTACTGATCCAGCGGAAGCAGCAGCCCGTCCACGATAAGCTTCAGATGCTGTTCATTGGTGGCGATAATCAGATCCGGCGCCGTGCCTGCCGCAATCTGTCCCGGCAGCTTCTGATAAAAATCATCGGCGCCCGGATACTGCTCCATCTTAATTTCCGCAACTCCGGGAACCGCCTCCTTAATTCCCTCCGCCGCGGCCTGTACCGCCTTGTCCTCTCCTGATGATCCCCAGAATCCGACTGTCAGCGTAATTCCTTTGCCGTCTTCACTGCCGGACTCTGCCTGGCTGCTTTCACCCGCCGATTTTGTATCCTCTGCCTTTGCTGCCTCTGTCTTTACCGCTTCCTCATTACCGGCTTTGGAACATCCGCTCATGGCTGACGCCGCAAGCATGACTGACAGTCCCACACCAACAGCCGTCTTAAAACCTCTTCTATTCATCTGAATCTTCCTCCTTGCATTTGGTACACTTATTTTACCTCACCGGAGCCTGATTCTCATTACTGGATCTTGTCGATTCTTAAGCTTGCTTTACCACTTTTTCTTCTGATGCATCCGCCATTTTTAAGGCCTGCTCCGTATTTTTACATATCTTAAACTTTCTTTACCTCACGGTCGTTCCGAAACTGGTTGGGCGTCATGCCGCAGACCTTTTTGAACATATTATTGAAATGGACCGGGGAATGAAAGCCGCACATCTCCGCAATCTCGTAAAACTTCAAATTAGTCGTAAGAATCAGATTCTTCGCCTTCTCGATTCTTTTCCCGATAATATAGGAAGAGAAGGTCTGGTTCATCTCCTTCGAAAACACCCGGCTGAAATAACTGGGACTGACGCCCAGCTTCTCCGCCACCCCCTCCAGCATGATCTCCCTGGATAAGTTCTCCGTTACCATATCGATGGCCTGATGAATCAGATGGCTGTGGGAGCCGGCGTTTTTTGCCGTCTCAATCTCTCCATCCAGCTCCTCCAGCTTGTTATACACCATTGCAATGGATTCACACTCTTCAAAATGGAACCGGGAGTCCAGTTTATATTCCCGCTCCCGGATGCTGACCGCGCTGCTTAACAGATAACCAAACCGCTCCCTGTCTATTAACAGCCGTTCCTTCCTGCAGGACACCACATACTCTTTCACAACAGAGAGTAAATCTCCCTCCCCTCCGGCAGCTTCCAGGCGGGCCTCCAGCTCACACGCCTCCGCCGTCTTCCACTGATCCTGAAACCAGAACTGGCTCTTATCCGGCTGAAAAAATGACTGGCTTAATATCAGCTGTGACTCCTCAAACAGACGGTTAATCTCGCCGATATCCCCATGCCCCCGGTTCACCGCCACCGCCAGGTCCAGATCCAGGAAGTTCTCCATCTGAAAACAGATCCGGTTTACGATTCCCCGCACCTCATTCTCTGTCTTCATCTGGCTCGGTTCATGGGAAAATGTGAGAAGAACCACGTAAGAATCCCCGATCCAGAAGTTTTCATGCTCCGGATATCCTTTTAAGCTTTCCCCCACCAGATTATCCACACTGTTAAGCAGAATCCGGGAATCCTGATTCTGGTAGCGCATCTTCACCGCTTCAAATCGTTTGATCTCAAACAGAATCATGTAGATTCCATCACACTTGATCCGGATTCCATAACGCTTATGTACCTGAAGAAACTGGCTTTTATCGATCCCGCCGATTTTCAAAAGATTATTCAGAAAATTCAGTTTAAAAAATGCCTGTTCCTTTGCTTTTTCCAGCGCCTCCTCCAAATCGGCTCCCTCATGCTTCCGTTCCTTCGGTATTTTTTCCAGATATTCAAGCATCCGCTCTCCGGTCATCTCATTCTTAAGCACATAATCGTCCGCTCCGATTCGCATGGCCTTCTGAATCAGCCGGAAATCCTCATGACAGGTCAGCATGGCGATATACCCGCGGTATCCCTCCTGCCTTGCCTCTGAAAGCGTATCCAGTCCGTTTTTTTCCGGCATGGTAATATCCAGAAAGACAATATCCGGATTCAGGCTCCTGATCTTTTCCAGCGCCTCGATCCCATTTTCAGCCTCTCCGGCCACCACATATCCGTACTTCTCCCAGTCCAGAGACGATCGGATCCCCATCCGGACAAAATGCTCATCATCTACAATCAGTATACTGGTCATTGTCTTTCCCCCTGTTTTCTTCCTGATACACTTCCCTCGGAATCTCAATCTTAACCAGCGTATACGTTCCATATTTGCTCTCGATGGAAATCCCGTATTCCTCTCCGAAAATCAGCTTGATCCTTCTGTCAATATTGTAAATCCCGATATGATTGACTCCGCTCTCCGCCTTCTTCTCCCCCTGAAGCACGGCCCTTATGCGTTCCGCCGTCATGCCCTTTCCGTTATCCCAAATCTCATAGATCACCCTGCCGCCGCTCTCATATATCTTCACACGGATGAGTCCCTGCCCCTCCATCTCGTCAAACCCATGAAACACGCTGTTTTCCACAATCGTCTGAAGCATATATTTCAGCGTGCAGTTATTGTAGAGCCCCTCGTCCACCTCATACTCAATATCGAATTTGTTGCAGTAACGCAGGGTCAGAATCTGGATATAGGACTCCATCTGCCGCAGTTCCAGGGAAATGGGAATCTTCTCTCTCCGCTCCCGTACGGCAAATGTCAGAATATTGGCCAGACAGTCCAGCGCTTTTTCTATGGAGCGGTTTCCCTGAAGGCAGGCCAGCCACTTGATGGTATTGAGGGTGTTGAGGGTAAAATGAGGAGAAATCTGTGCCTGGAGCGCCTGATACTCCATCTCCCGCTTTTCCGCCTGCTCCCGGTATATCTTGTCAATCAGCTCCTTTGTCGTCTTCACCATACTGTTAAAGGATCCGCAGATTTCCTCAAAGTCTCCGGCGCCCTCCACGGTGGACCGTACCTCCAGATTCCCGCCGCGCACTTCCTTCATCAGCCCGTTCAGCTCGGCAATGGGCTTCATAATGCCTTTCGTGAGAACATTGGCAGCGATAAATGCCAGCGCTATGCAAAAAAGTCCTGCCATGACAATCAGGAAAATGGTCCGGTAGGCATCCGCATAAATAATATGTTCCGGGACCATCGTGATCATGGTAACCCCATATTTGGACGACTGCGTGCGGATAGCCAGCCGCTTTTCACGATCCAGTGTGACGGTCCCTACCATGCTTTCCCCGCCGCGGGCGGAGAGTTCTCCGTCTTTATACTCCTGCTTCGCCAGCTTTTCCGCCGGAAGAGAGCTGTAAAGCAGCCGGTCATTTTCGTCAAGAACGATGAATTCGCTTTCCTTTGCAAAATTCTTCCGGTTCCAGATTTTCTCCAAATCCTTCACCGCTATGTCGATCCGCAGCACTCCCAGCCCCTGATCCGTGATGTGATTGATCAACAGCCGCCCCACAGAGATAATCGGCTCTTCCCCCAGGTAAAGGTCATCCTTCATCTGAGGCAGCAGCACCGGCTCTTTGCCATTGGTGTGAATAAGGGTCTGAAACCAGTCTCTCCCGCTGGCATCATCGTAGCGGGCCGTCTTGCAGAAACGCTGTTTGGAATAGACGACATCGGTATTAAAAGGGATCAGCGTAACGGAATACACATACTCGTTCCTGTAGAACATCTCCGCATACAGTTTTCCATCGATCGTATCCATATCGCGGTAGAGGTAAAACCGCCTCACCTTGTCCTCATAGTCCTTCTCGTAATCCTTATTGAGAATCTCATAGATTTCGCGGTCCATGAGAGGAAGCTGTGACATGGTGCCGAAGGAATCCAGAAGATTGTCGAAGGTAATCAGGGTCTGCTGATTGACTGACTGGATAGACTGGACTGCATTTTCCTTCAGAGACCCCGATATATACGCGGTAATGATTCCGGTGTTCAAGACCACCACCAGAGCTACCAGAAAAAATACGGTCAGCTTCACTCTTGTCTTCAGTTTCATACCTTCCCCCTGTCCGCGCAGCGGCCTTCTGTGGCAGAAAGCCCTTTCCCGCCTGTAATTATTATTAAGTATATCCGGCTTTCCGCGGCCGGACATTAAAATATCTTATTAATTCTTAAAGTATTTTTACCTCCTTCCATCTTACCACCTGCCCCCGGAAAACGCAAAGCTGTTCCTCAACTGATAAGAGTATTCTCCTGTTTCACCAAAAAAGAGAGCAAACGGCCGGCCATTTACTGGATAGCCATCCGTTTGCTCTCTCTTAATCCGTAAACCGCATCTCTGACGGTTTACCAGTCTTTCCTTATCTCTTCACTTCACCAAAATCCGGATTCCCGAACATATCTCCAAATCCGTCTCCTGCGTCTTTCGTTTCTTCCGAAACGGCAGATACCTCACCGGCCGCCGGATTCTCCAGGGTACCGGAATTCCCCGTACCGCCGTCATTCCCCGGGCTTCCTGCGTCTCCGCCGTTCTTATCTCCGAACGTATCCTTATGGCTTACCACGTCATCCATATTATCGGCGTCGGATTTCTCCTTCTCCTCCGGCTCCGGAATCCCCTTCATCTCTCTGAAAATCTTCATGAATTCTTTGCCGGTGATGGTTTCCTTCTCGATCAGGAACTCGGCGATCTTATCCATCACATCACGGTTCTCTGACAGCAGGGACTTGGCTTCCTCATAAGCTTCCTTTAACATCTTCATGACTTCGGCATCGACCTCGGCAGCCGTGGCGTCGCCGCAGTTCATAACAGTACGGCCGGTTAAATACTGATCCTCCTGAGTGGCTAAGCCCATCAGGCCGAACTTATCGGACATACCGTACTGAGTAATCATGGCGCGGGCCACTCTGGTGGCCTGTTCTATATCGTTGGCAGCGCCTGTGGTCACAGTATCAAATACCAGCTCCTCCGCCGCACGGCCGGCCAGGGCTCCAACCAGCATGGCGTGAAGCTCTTTTTTCGTATTTAAATATTTCTCTTCTTCCGGCACATGCATTACATAGCCGAGAGCACCCATGGTTCTCGGAACGATGGTGATCTTCTGAACCGGCTCCGCATCCTTTTGAAGGGCGCTTACAAGAGCATGGCCAACCTCGTGGTAAGACACGATGCGGCGCTCTTCCTTATTCATGATTCTGTCTTTCTTCTCTTTCCCCACAAGCACGACTTCGACCGCTTCAAACAAGTCTTTCTGGGCAACGGCCTGCCTGCCGCTCTTAACCGCCAGAATCGCCGCCTCATTGATCATGTTGGCAAGGTCAGAACCAACCGCGCCTGAAGTGGCCAGCGCAATCGCGTCGAGATCGACGCTCTCATCCATCAGTACATCTCTGGAATGAACCTTTAAGATATCCACACGGCCTTTTAAATCCGGCTTATCCACGATAATACGGCGGTCAAAACGGCCTGGACGCAGCAGCGCCGGGTCTAAGATCTCCGGGCGGTTTGTCGCGGCCAGAACCAGAAGTCCCTTGGAGGAATCAAATCCATCCATCTCGGACAGCAGCTGGTTTAATGTCTGTTCCCGCTCATCGTTGCCGCCTCCGAATCTGGAATCACGGCTCTTACCGATGGCATCCACCTCGTCAATGAAAATGATACACGGTGCGGATTCCTGTGCCTGTTTAAATAAGTCACGCACACGGGAGGCGCCGACACCGACGAACATCTCAACGAAATCGGAACCGGATAACGAATAGAACGGAACCTTGGCCTCACCGGCCACTGCCTTGGCCAGCAGCGTCTTACCCGTACCGGGAGGGCCCACAAGCAGGGCTCCCTTCGGCAGCTTGGCGCCGATCTTCGTATATTTGCCGGGATTATGGAGGAAGTCAACGATCTCCGTCAGCGACTCCTTTGCCTCGTCTTCACCTGCTACATCGCGGAACGTAACTCCGGTCTCTTTCTGCACGTATACCTTGGCGTTGCTCTTTCCCACGCCCATGATACCGCCGCCTCCGCCGACACGGCGCATCATAAAGTTAAGTAAAATTCCCATCAGGCCAAACAGCAGCAGATAGCTGACAATGGTCTGGATAATAAAGTTTCCGTCTTTCCGGATCCTGTGCGTATCAACGCCGGCTGCCCGGAGTCTCTCCGCCAGAGTCAGGTCATTATCCATTCGCACGGTATAATATGTCTTCCCGGGCATGTAGCCTTCCCAGGTCTTCTTCGGCTCAATTGTAATTCTGGAATCCTCCACGCTTACAGCCTCTACCTGCTTCTCATCCACCATGTTCATAAATGTATCATAGCTGAGCTCTTCCGTAGTTCTGGCGGAGAGTGCGTTGTGCAAATAGGACAGCCCTGCCACCGCAATTAAAAAGGTAATCACCCATGCAATAATCACCTGTGCGTTCTTTGGCATCTTACTGTTATTATTCTGATTGTTGTTGTTATCCATATGTGTAAATTCTCCAATCCGGATATTCTATACCCATTCTATATCATTATAGTGTCAGTCTCTCCATAAATCAAGAAAAGAATTATAAAATCCTTATAAAGAGATCTGCATTCCATGCCATTTTAAGACAAATTTTACACTTAATAATCGAAAGTTTTTTCATGAAACGGTGGATTTCTGAAATAATTAGTTGTATAATATCGTTTTTATTGAATGACACATCCCCAAAATCACTCAAGGAGGTACCATTTTTATGCCAGTGAAATACGTATTTGTCACCGGTGGCGTCGTGTCCGGTCTTGGCAAAGGCATCACCGCAGCATCCCTTGGCCGCCTGTTAAAAGCACGCGGCTATCACGTCACCATGCAGAAATTCGATCCCTACATCAACATCGACCCCGGAACGATGAATCCGGTCCAGCACGGTGAGGTGTTTGTCACGGAGGATGGCGTGGAAACGGACCTGGATTTAGGTCACTATGAACGGTTTATCGATGAAAATCTGACAAAAAATTCCAATGTCACCACCGGAAAGGTATACTGGACCGTTCTGACAAAGGAACGCCGCGGAGACTTCGGCGGAGGCACGGTTCAGGTGATCCCCCACATCACCGACGAAATCAAGAGCCGCTTTCACCGCAGCGGAGAACGGACTCTTCCGGATGGCGAACCGGCCTCATGGGGCGTGGGACAGAACGGCTCCGGCAAGGAGGGCTCCCAGGAATCGGATGACATGG
>X236_Pygmy_Slow_Loris__coassemble_961_pt1 | contig 14073 bp, 16 predicted proteins | sample X236_Pygmy_Slow_Loris__metabat2_high_PE_002 | metagenome-assembled genome bin X236_Pygmy_Slow_Loris
ACGCATTAACAAATTTGAGAAGTTAAGTCTATTTACATCAATTACTTCACCATTTCGTTTCATGCTGACGCAATTGCTAATAACCTCAAATGAAAAACCTAATTTTGACAAATACTCTGAAAGAACAGTTTTATTAGTCAAGACATGAGGTAATGTTTGGATTCCTTCTTTCCAAACATCACCAATATTTTCTCTTGGAGTTATATGATTAACAATCAAATTCTTAATAACACAAATCTTCTCACATTGGCAGTATTCTTGTAAACCTTCTAAATTCAGGCTATCTATTGAATACTCATCATAATTGTTCTCAACAATTTTCTCCGCCTCTTCAACAATATATTCTTTAACACGCTCCACTTCTGTTGCCAATATAGCCGCAACCGATTCATATATTTTCCTATCACTTGTAGTATTTAAAAACATCTTTCCTCCATTGTTCAGCAGGTATACACTCCAGAATTCTATCGGGTTCAATTACTCTTCCCCTCTTCATGTATGCAAAGATTTGAGAAGCCGAATCTGAAAACATGCTGCTAACAGCCTTCTGCAGTAACCATCTTTTCAGCTCAATCCAGTTATTCTGATAATCTTGTAAATAATCTTCTACACAACCATAAAATGTGAAATATTCAAAATCTGTTATTCGAGCCTTGAACTTAATTACATATGGCTGGCTCTGTTCTTCCCATTCGCTATCAATGCGAGCTGTTTCTTTGCTAAAATCGGACAGCGTTAGTAAGAACTCAGGTGCCCTATGTATAGTTCCATAATCATTTATATCCTGACAAAAGAAAAAACCATTTACTTGAAAATCAAAATATATTTTATGGCCAATCTTATGTAGAACTTCTTTCTTTTGAGTTATTCTATCTAAATCCTGGTAATGATCGTAATTTATGTCATAGGCTTTTCCATTAACATACATTAATTTATTTAAAATATCAAACTGAATTCCTCTATTATCCAAAAAGGTACTTAACTCTGTCTTTTCTTTCAATACCTTTTTTAAATCTCTTAGTCCATTTCTTTTGATCTCAGCACATTGATCACCATTGGTTGTTACATGAATCACTACTAATTCTAACTTCTTTATATCTATACGCTCTATCTCATCTACATGCTTCCTAAAAAAAGCATCAAAATCACTATTACAATCTAAATAATCGGATATAAAATTCCCCTTTTTTATATTTAAAATATAATGCAACCAATCATATGAAGCATCTGGATTCGTAATATCAAAGTAACATTGCATTTACTTCAATCCTTTCTCTATATTATTTAGTATTCTACAGTATAGCCTTATTTTTACCGACCGTAAAATCAGCCTGTACTAACTCTTCAATGCCATATTCTATTGCTAAAAGAGATTGTTATAATAAGCTACAAGTAATTATAACAACCTCTTTTTTATTTAATACGAATCAACGGAACAATTTTATTTTCTATTTCTAGTGTTCCTTCCCTCAAATGTAGCAAATCTTGTATATCCTCAATTGTAAGAATTATTCCATATTTTTCAAACACATTCAATAAGCTATTAACATTTAATATCTTTTCTTCAAATAAAATGTCGATGGCTCCCTGAAAAACTGTTTCGTTTATTTCTCCCGGCTCATCTCCTGGCTCATGCGTTCTCCAACCATTTTTGGATACTTGCCTCATCATATATTGATACTGGTTCATTGTAATTATATCTAGCTGTCGAGCCCGATACATCATTGCCTGGATTGACATCTTCCATTTTCGCTTCATAAACTGATAGTAGGCTAAATCTGTAGGATACATCTTAATATCTTCTCCAAATGTATCTTTAGGTAAGAGTAATGCGCTGGCAAACATATTGGCCTGCTTTTCTCTTCCATTAAATTCAGCCTTATCAATTAAATCAATGCTTTCCCCCCATGGATGCAACAATATATGTCCCAATTCATGTGCGATATCTAGATTTAATCTTTCTTTAGGCTTTGATCCTAGAGCCAATGCAATAATAAAAATGGTTGCCCCATTTTTCATATGGATTCTTTGACTGAACGCATCAATTTTACTTTCATTTAATTGAAATCCAGTTATTACTATTCCATGTTCTTCGAGTATAAATTGAAGGTTCTTAATCGGACCTCTTCCAAGTTCCCAACTCTCTCTTATATGATTTGCAATTTTTTCTATTTCCGCCATTACTTCTGGCGAATCCATCTCGAGAGGATCATCATTCCCTATAAACTCTATCTTAGGCACATTAAACTCTGGAAAATCAACATAATTAGACAGAATCTCATACATTTTAGCTACATATTCTAATTTCACACTTTGTGCCAGTCTTTCCTTTTTTCCAGCACTTGCTTGTGAACGAAAATATGTGTTTTCAGTAATAACCGAACATTTATCGTCATGCCAAAAGAACTCATATGGAAATTCCAACTCTCTTGCTAACAGTAAAACATTTTCATGAGGAGGTATGTTATCTCCATTTTCATAAAATGACAATGACTGTTTGCTTATCCCCGCTCGCTTAGCAAGTTCAATTAAACCAAGTCCTCTGAATTGCCGTGCACTCCTCAAGCGATCACCATAAAATTTTTTCACTTCCATCATTCATCTCCCGACATACATTATTATCAAGCCTGTTCCTGGCCTTCCTTTCTAATATCAGGCTTCACGCCGGCCTTTTTTACTTTAAGGAGACTATGAACACGTTTAGGCTCTTCTTCGTTATTTTCTTGTGTAATATTCTCCACTTCCGTGAGCTTCGCAAAATCCACATTAATATAGTCGTTAAGAGAACATTCATCAACAACATCAAAGTCTTTATCTAAGAGCTGTAATATAACATTCTTTAATTCGCCACGTTCTGCCTCATATACAACAATATAATGCTGGTAATCCTCTTCCCGGCGAATATATCCTCCCATAATATGATCAAAATCTGCTTCTAATTCATCTGAATCAAATTTAACAATCCCATAATCTACTAGCGTCATTTGCTTAAATTCAGCTTTGCAACCTTTATTTTCATTATACAATAACGATTGTAGATAATGAGGAACTCTTCTTCCCCTCTTACGCGGTATCGCATATAGGGTACGTTTTGTAGTTACAGTATAGGTAATATGGTTAATCCTATCGATTAGTATCCTTCCATCCCAAGCTGAACGAGAAAAAGGGATCTATTCTATTCCTTCTGTAACAACCATCTTACGCAAATTTTCGTTTATATTATCCCCCGGCATCTGACGTAATGCATTATTAGTTTCTTTATGATTATCTCGAAGATAATCTTTTATATCTTCTCCGGTCGCCTTCTGAATTGACCTAACTATCCGTCTGAGAAGAAGTTCATTTAATTCCAATTTATTCCTATCTTTCACTATAATACCTCCGCACCAATAATATGTCTTCTATTTTACATTTTTATTAGTGTTTTGTCAAGTGAGTGATTTTTATTTTTTATTTTTGTCTATCACCTATCAGAGTACAAGAAATTCCTACATATCATACAGCTTTCTATCGCTAATTTGGGGTGGGAATTCAAAAGTTATAATTTACTCCGGCCTTCTGCGCCTGGCTCATCTGATCCTTCCGGTCTATCAGATACACCTTATTCCCCTTCTTAAACCTTGCCCCAGTCTGCTTAAACCAGAAAGGTAAATCATATTCCACACATTGTTCCATGGAATCAAGTATCCAGGCGAAGTCGCAGACTCTTGTCTCCGGCCCGGACTCTCCTCCGCAGGTAACCCCTTCTATCTTCCCCGTGGCCAAATATTTCCGGATATCAATCTGCTCCAGCATCGGTTCGTGAATCACAGTCCGATGTTTGATCGGCAATTCCAGAAAAACAGGAAGACGGTAGGCAGCCCTGTTCTGGTTCTCACAGGTACAGCAGATTGTCACATTCTCATATCCGCTTCCCCAGTCCCCCGGTAATTCCACCTCAAACCGGTGTATGCGTTTGGTAATAATAACAAAGTGCAGATCGCTGCGCCTGCGAATGATATCCCATGCTTCCTCACGCCATTCATCTGCCTCATCCAGAAAGAAATCAGAGGTCATACAGGTATACACACTCTCACCACCCGGCTGCAGCTTGTATTCCCCCTTGCGGTTACGTTTGATTGGCATATCAAAGCTGGAGGTACGGGTCACCATACTGCTGTCCTTACCAAATTCTGCGTCCCTCCGATATACATAACAGTTTGCACAGCCCGGGCTGATTTTTTTACATCCGTGCCATGGATTCCAGGTTGCCATATCACCACCTCCGGTTTCCTCTATCAAATAAGCCGGGAGCGCCTTTTCTCTTTCATCAAGCCCTTATTGTCCGTCCTCATAGACCATCAGGCATTCCCTCACCCCGGTTTCTTTTTCTGTCATTCGCTCCCGGACCTTGAACCCCTCTGCCAGATAAAAGGCCATTGCCCCGGTGTTCTTTTCAAACACATGCAGGGACAGCCGATTCTTCTTTTTCACCGTTTCAATCAGCTGATGGCCGATTCCCTGTCCCTTATGTCCTGCCGCCACAAAAATCCCGGCAATGTATTCCGCATCCATTCCGATGAATCCCAGAATTTCTCCCCCCGCCTCGTATACATATACCTCCGCATTGGGCAACACTGATTTTACGGAATCGAAATTCTTCTTCCAATATTCTGCATCTATAAAAGAATGGGCTTCCAGATTTCCCTGAAGCCATATGTCCATAATCTTGTCTAAATCCCGAAATTCAAATAGTCGAATCATCTCTCTGCCTCCTTACCTCTTCTCTCTATTATATCGGACCAGCCTCTATCACGCAAGCCCCAAAAGAACATTTGTTCGTTTTGTAAAACTGTTGGATATTATGTACCCACCAGAGCCTGGTCATCATTATCATAATCCGAGTTGATTTTCTGCGGTCTTGTTCCTGCGCCTACTATCTCATGGATATATCACTTAGCCCAGGTTCCTCGTTCTCCTCGACAGAAATATCCTGACAAAGCGCCGCCTGCTGATGCTCTTCCGTCTCTTGTTCCGGCCCTCCATCAAGAAAACCTCCTAACTTGTTTGGAACATAATCAGACAGCCATGTGCCTCCAAATGTCCCACAACTACGTAGCCTCCATATCGCCAACTTTCCGACATTGATTTTCACATCCTCAAATGGAAACAGCAGGTTGGTTAATCCATCATGGCAAAAGGACCTCACATTTTTAAACTTGGTCCCTTCCAGTAAGATATCTTCCTGCGCCAATAGTCCATTGATCCCATCCACCCACTCCTGTATATCGCCTGCGCAGCCCTGCAAAATCAGTCCCTCCGTTTTCATTCGACGTAACTCATTGATTGTGATCTCCATGAAACTCCTCCTTCTATTTTTATGATAGCTTGATTCTTCTCAATTTCCCTGCAGCCATCGTTCTATACACCTGATTGCTGGTACTATGTATCCATCGGAGTTCGGGCGCTGTATCAGACTGCCTCCACTCCGATGGCTCCGCGCCATAAATCCTATTCCTCTTTGCTATGTTCCATTTTCTTCCTGCCATTCCGGCAGATCAAACAGACTGATCTGCCCCTCAACCATCCCCTCCTCCATCCACCACGAAAACACATCGCCTGCTGTTTTCCACTTTGTTTTTACTCCGCTCGCATGAATGGCCTCCAGCATTTTCCCAAAGGCCTGGATATAGGCCCGCTCATAGGTCGGAAACAGGCGGAATTCCGTCCAGCGGTTCTTGCCTGCTATCGGACAGCCCAGACAGCCGACCCGATGAAATCCCATATCATAAAGCGGATTCACAAGTAGTCTTTCGCAATGAATGTATTCCCACACATCCCGGTCTTCCCAGTCTACAATCGGATTGCAGATACGTTTCCCCTTCACTGCACAGTTCTCAAACAGCCTCCGATTCTCATCGTTGTCATTATTCAGGATGATTTTCTTATTTGGATCTTTTGTGAAATTCTCAAATACACCGCGATTGTTCTTACGTTTTGTACTTTCCGCCCAACGAACCCCGGTTGTTATAAACCGATCCCGACAGTAGTTCTCCTTAAGCACCTGACAGCAATACCGCTGCAGCCTCGTAGGGGGGAACTTCTTCATTGGGATCAGGGTCCACATCGTTACCTGTTGTCCTTTATAAGTAGGATAATTCACGCGGCATGGAACCCCGATCTGTTCCAGTTGTCTGAACATCTCACGAACATAATAGATGGTTTGAGGAGCATCAGCGGTGGTAAGATTGTGCTGGATTTCGTAAGGAATTCCTGCCCTTTTCACAATTTCCCGGCTTCAGTTCTGCTTTCGTCCCATGATAAAACAGCTCTTCATCTATAACCTCATTCTCCTGCAGCAGAACATTTCCAGTTTCCATCGTTCCTCCATCTGTCTTTTTATCCATTTTTCACTGCCAAAATCCCATCATCCAATTTCATTTATATCACGTAAAAAGGCCAGCCAATTTTTCGTCGGCTGACCTAGAATTTTTCCCATATATCACTGAAATACCTTCCTGCATCTATGGAAGGGCTAAAAACGGTCATTTTTTGCCCTGTTTTTTGCTCGATTTTTGCTCAAAAATCACTATATCTTGTGGTTAGAACCTCTATTTTTTCTCAAAACCACAATTCTGCATCATTATCACCGACTCAATATGTCCACTATGCGGAAACATATCACACCCTCTCACCTTCACCACCTCATACCCCCGCTCCGCCAGATACTTCATATCCCTCGCCAGCGTAGCAGAATCACAGCTCACATAGACCACCCGCTTCGGGCCCATTTTAACAATCGTATCCAGACAGACCTCATCGCAGCCTTTTCTCGGCGGGTCTACGACGATCACATCGGCATATACCTGATTCTTCTCATACTCCCGCGGCAGCACCTCCTCGGCTTTTCCGACAAAGAATTCCACGTTCTCCATCCCGTTAATTCTTGCATTCTCCCTGGCGTCGTCGATGGCCTGAGGCACGATTTCCACACCGTAAACCTTCTTTGCCTTCTGCGCAAGAAATAGTGATATAGTGCCAATCCCGCAGTATAAATCCCACACCGTCTCACCGCCGGTCAATCCCGCATATTCCAGTGCCGTGGAATAGAGTTTCTCCGTCTGTACCGGGTTTACCTGGTAAAATGACAGCGGGGAAATACGGTATTTGACACCGCCGATATAATCCGTGATATAACCCGGACCGTAAAGGTTGATCACCTGATTGCCAAGGATTACATTGGTTTGTTCACGATTTATATTAACTGAAATACTCGTCATTCCCGGAACCTTTAACAGCTGCTCCGTCAGTTCCTCCTGATGGGGCAGGCTCTTTCCATTGATGACCTGACATACCATCAGCTCACCGGTGTGAAATCCCTTTCGAATCAGTGTATGACGAATCAGACCTGAATGAGACGCCTCGTCGTATGGCCTGATATGATAACGCTCCAGGTGATTTTTGATTATTTTCAGGATCTCTCGGTTCTCTTCAATGCCTAACAGACAGTCCTCATTTTCAATAATGGCATGGGTACGTCCCGCATAGAAACCGGTTATAATCTTCCCATCCTTATCGGTCCCCCACGGAAACTGAGCTTTATTGCGGTATCTCCAGGGCTCTTCCATCCCCATAACAGGAAGCATCGGGACCTCATCAAATCCGCCAATCCGTGTAATATTGTTGTAAATTTTCCGTTCTTTATATTTCAACTGCTCTTCATAGTCCATGGCCTGGAGCTGGCATCCGCCGCACTGACGGGCCACCGGACATGGCGGCGTCACACGGTTTGGCGATGCGTTAACAATTTTTTCCAATCGGGCATAACCATAAGACTTTTTCGTCTTCATTACCTTGGCTTCCACCTCATCCCCGATCACTGCATCTTTTACAAACCAGGTGAAACCATCCGTCTTTCCGATTCCTTCTCCCGTGTCTCCCATATCCTCTATCTTCACTTGAATCCTGTCGTTCTTTTTCCATTCCATCTTAATCATTCTCTCCTGTTTTTATACTCTCCACTTTATTCCACATCAATGGCATCATCAGCTTTCATTCTTTCGCTGCAGATTTCTGCCGCACTCAGGGGCCATGCATTCCTTTTCAGATAAGTTTTATTCTATCCTCTTTCCCATCAATACGCAAGAAATATCTCATCCTTCATCCATTCTGAAAAATAAAAACGGTTGTATGCAGACGCTTTACTCACGTCCCTATACAACCGTTTTCGTATATCTCAAGATATCATCTATTCAGACATTTTTGCCTCTTATTGCCCGTTCGTCTCATTTCGTCAGCTTCGGCTGTCTGCTTCCTATTTTCCCTTGCCGCCGTTAGCCTTCTCCATATGAATATTCTTACCCTTGATCTTGACATCCTTCATTGCCTGAAGTACCGCATCCGCGTTTTCTCTCGGCACTTCCACAAATGTATACTTATCGTACATATCGATGCTTCCGACCATCTTGCCCGGCATTCCTGACTCGCCTGCGATGGCTCCCAGGATATCTCCAGGCTTCACATTCTGGTTCTTTCCGATATTAATAAACAGACGGGCCATATCCTCACGGCCGCCTTCGTACCGGCTGTCACGGCCGCCGCCGTTTCTGCCTCTTCCGCGTCCGTTTCCATTACGGTTTTCTCCCCTGTAATAGCTGTCTAATTCATCGAGAGAGCGTGGTTCTCTCGTATCGATAATATCCTCATTTTCTTCGCCCATCATCATCTTTAACAGAGCTGCCGCCAGATCAAGGGACGTATAATCTTCTTCCAGAAGCTTCTTTTCAAGAATATTAATCATCTCACTTAAATCGGATTCCTCGATGGTATCCGCCACATTCTCTAAAATCTTATCGACTTTAATGCCGGTAACGTCATTCAGGGAAGGGATCGCCTGAGGAATGATCTTGGTCTTGCAGTAACGCTGGATATCACGAAGCTTGTAAACCTCTTTTCCAACCACAAAGCTGAATGCGATACCCTCGCGGCCGGCACGGCCGGTACGGCCGATCCGGTGTACGTAGTACTCATCATCCTGCGGAAGATCGTAGTTAAATACGGCTTCCACATCATCTACGTCGATTCCGCGGGCAGCCACATCAGTAGCCACCAGAATATCGGTTCTGCCGTTACGGAAGCTGTTCATTACGCGGTCACGCTGAATCTGCTTCAAATCACCGTGCAGGCCTTCTGCGAAATAGCCACGTCCCTGAAGTGCCTGTACCAGTTCGTCCACGCCCTTCTTCGTATTACAGAATACAACAGAAAGCTTTGGAGCGTACATATCTAACAGACGGCACATAACCTCTACCTTTGTCTTCGGCTTTACTTCATAATAATACTGGGTTACCTTCGGAACGGTCAGTTCTTTCTTAACCACCTTCACAGTCACAGGCTCCTTCTGGAACTTGTGCGCGATGTCCGCGATCGCCTGAGGCATGGTGGCGGAGAACATCACCGTCTGGCGGTCTTCCGGAAGCTGGCTTAAGATCGTCTCCATATCCTCTAAGAATCCCATGTTCAGCATCTCATCCGCCTCATCCATAACCACGGTATGAATATGGTCAAATTTCACCGTTTTGCGGCGCATATGATCCATCACACGGCCCGGTGTACCGATGATAATCTGAGTGCCATCCTTTAAGGAACGTATCTGTTTTACAATGTCCTGGCCTCCATAAATCGGAAGAACCTTGACACCATGCATATATTTTGCTAATCTACGGATTTCGTCAGCCACCTGAATTGCAAGTTCTCTGGTGGGACACAGGGCGATCGCCTGGAGTTTCTTAGATTTTGGATCTACTTTCTGTAACAGCGGAATACCAAATGCGGCCGTCTTACCGGTTCCTGTCTGAGCCTGGCCAATGATGTCCCTGCCCTCCATCTGTACCGGAATTGCCTGCGCCTGAATCGGTGAAGCCTCCTCAAATCCCATGTCTGCTACTGCCCGCAAAATTCTTTCGTCTAGCTGTAATTCATCAAATCTCAATGTCTCCATAAATAAATAAGTCCTTTCTAGGCCTGCCGGGTTCTACTGTTGCCGACGGCCGCACACACACTTTTCGCAAAGAAAACGAGAGGTGTCAGGTATACGTTTCAGACCTTCATCCTCTCGTTTCACAAGTTTAAACTATAACAGAAATATTTTTTTATGTCAAGGAGTTTTCTCTATATCCATGATATCTCAACTAGATATTTTTCTGTAGTACACAAATCCCATGCGCTCTTAAGCAGTCCAGAACCTCCTGCTTTTCCCTTTCCGTCTGAAATGCCCAGACCGGAATATTTAAAAAATACGGACCTTTCGTAAAAATAAATACCTCTTTTTTACTCTCCACTACCCTGTAAATCATGGGATAAGTCAGGTTCCACTGTTCCTTATCCGTACAGAGGCTGATTCCGGACCGGCCGAAGGAAATCACCTGGCGTCCGGTTCTGTCCGGCACCGTTTTCCCGCGTTTTAAGGCCCGTTTTACGCCGCGGTAAATCCCTCTCCTGCTGCAAAGGATCTGATATGCAATACCAGTAAACAGAATCATAATAATACCATAGACCACAGCAGTCACCGGATCCCTGTCCCGTATAAATGATAAGATGCCAACGCCGGTAAGCAGAAACAACGCCAGTATCAGAGTCATGCTTTCCGGCATTTTAAGCGCAAACCCCGTCCGCATCATATAATACTTGCCCGCAGTCAGTGCCTCCAGCCATTCTGCCTCCTCCTGAATGAATGCAAAGGAATATATCTGCTCTTCAGGACTTATGATCTCCGCCTGTTGGTCCAGGGGATCCATAAAGGCCTCCTGCTGCTGCTTTTCCTTCAGAAAGGCGAGACAGCAGTCCATCTCATCTTCGCCGGTAAATGCGGAATCCGGAAGTGTCAGAAGAGTCTTTACCGTCCCGATCCGCTTCATATAAACCAGAATCTGATGCCTCGTCTTTTCCGCATATAAATATAGAGGCATAAGGATAACAGCTTACGCCTTCCTCTGTGTACATCTCAATCCGATGCTCTTCAAACCGCACCAGCTGCCGGTGCATAAGCGGACCCCTTATGATTCTGAAGTATTGGACTGTTTTAATGAGAACAGCAAGCACTACGGCAATGCCAAGCCACAGTCCGATTCCGGCACACAGATCGGTGAGCCACCAGAGAATGGATGGGTCATGACCGCCGAGCAGCAGCCCAACGCCCACGGTGTAGATCAGGGATATGAAAGCAATGATTAGCATAACAGCCAGAATTTTCGATTCCTTCATCCCGTCCTTCTTAAGCCTCATATCCGACATCATGCGCCGAATATCTTTATTTGAAAGCTGAACCTCCAGTTCACGCATTGGCGCTGCCTCCTGTCATTCTATTATTTCTCCCACGCTGTAGTACCTCTTCACCTCATTATATATCACAGAAGTAACTGCCGCAAGTCATAATGCCCCATCGCACCATACCGAAAAATATCTAATCCAGAAAAATATTCAGAAATATTTTCTTGACAGAAATTCTCTCTGCATGTTACTATTAGTCCGTTACCGGACTATTTTAACGATATGGAGGTTCTTCGATTATGTGTGATATTTTGACTGAACAGCTGCAGCACTACACCGTACTCTGGCGCGAAACCAGCGCCCTGTACGAAGAATGGGCAAAAAGACATGCTCTCTCCTATTACGAACTCCTGGTTATTCTTTCCATCATGAACCCAGACGGCCCGTGTCTTCAGAAAGACATCTGCACCCACTGGCAGCTGCCAAAACAGACGGTTAACACCATCTTGAAAAACTTTGCCGGGCGCGGCTGGATCACGCTTGTACCTTCGGCAGAAGACCGGCGGGGCAGGGTCATTCTGCCAACCGGCACAGGCCGGTTATTTATGGAAGCAACCGTTTCCGACCTGCAGGCTCATGAAAAATCTGTCTGGCAGAGGATGGGACAGGAGAATGCCAGGGCACTGTTAGAGAGCACCGCACTCTATAACAAACTATTTAAGGAGACTGACTCAAATGAAACTGCATAAAGAATTTTTTCACTGCGTCATTCCTTCCATGCTGGCCTTTGCGCTGTCGGGCGTCTATGCCATAGCCGATGGCTTTTTTGTAGGCAACGCCCTGGGCGACAGCGCCCTGGCTGCAGTCAATCTTGCATACCCGCTAACAGCGTTTTTACAGGCCGTCGGCACCGGAATCGGCATGGGCGGTGCGATCCAGTACGCCATCAGCGCAGGTACGGAAAATCACAAACGGTGCCGCCAGTACTTTGGCATGTCACTTTTTATGTTAATTATTTCCGGACTTCTTCTGTCGGCTCTGCTGTTGTTCAGTGCCCCTGTGGTCCTCCGTTTTTTCGGTGCATCCGGGACGATCGGAGAGCTGGCTCAGGAGTACATTCTCTATATTGCTTTCGGTGCCATTTTCCAGGTTCTGGGGACGGGACTCGTTCCTTTTATTCGCAATATGGGAGGCGCGGTTTCAGCCATGGCCGCAATGATCGCAGGGTTTCTAACGAACATATTTCTCGATTATCTGTTTGTATGGCATCTTCCCTTCGGTATGATGGGAGCCGCTGCTGCAACGGTGATCGGGCAGGCAGTAACCTTTCTGGTATGCGCGGCATTTTTCATTGCGAAAAAAAAGATACCGCTGCTCCGGTTCGGAGGAAATGGTGCCTTTCTCTTCAAAACGATTCTGAAGACAGGGCTCTCCCCCTTCGGACTTACATTTTCACCAAATATCACGCTGATCCTGATTAATAAAAGCGCAGCTTTGGTCGGCGGTGCTGCAGCCGTTACCTGCTATGCGCCGGTCAGCTATATTTCCGCTATTATAATCCTTCTGCTGCAGGGTGTCAGCGACGGCTGTCAGCCGCTTATCAGCCGCTCCTACGGTGAGGGACGCCACGACCGCACCAGACAGTTCCGGAACCTGGCGTATTGCTTCTCTGCCATGGTTTCACTCCTGTGTATGGGACTGCTATTTCTCCTTCGCGGGCAGGCAGCCGCACTGTTCGGCGCCTCTGACCAGATTACAGCCCGCGTTGCAGATATTCTTCCTGTTTTTCTGAGCGGCTACTTATTTGTCAGCATATCCAGGGTGACGACAGCATATTTCTACGCTGCAGACAAAGACTTGCAGGCCTGCATGATGATCTACGGGGAAGTGATAATTCTCTTCCTGCTGCTGCTCATTTTGCCGCCAAACATCGGAATCAGCGGAACGTGGCTCTCAGTACCGCTCTCACAGCTGGCAGCCATGTGTATCAGCATTCTTCTGATTGTAAGGGAAAAGAAGAGCGCATAAAATTATTTTTATATAGAAAACTATTGACAAACTGCTTCTTTGCTGTTAGGATGTTCAATAATTTATTAATTTCAATATTTTTGAACGCACTATCATTCCAATGCACACCACAAGGAGGACAAATCATGAACGGATTGGACAACAGCAGCACAAAAGCAGAGACAGACCAGATAATTATACAGATGGGTTCAGAGCAGCCAGCAGCAGAAGAAACCTGGAAGCAGATCTGGACACGCAAGGGAAAGGCAGAGGGCGGCATAGAGAATCTTCTTGCCTTCGATGGATATGAGCGCACCCAGGTTAATATGAAAGAGGTGGCTGCTGAGATCAGCCGCCGCCTCGATATTCAAAAAGAAGATAAAGTACTGGAGGTCGGATGCGGCGCCGGAGCGCTGGCTCAGTACCTGGACTGCGATTATACCGGCATCGACTATTCCCCTACACTTGTCAGACGCCACATCGAGCTGCTGCACAATCCGGTCTTGGTAGGCGAGGCCGCCAATCTGCCGTTTAAGGATAAAACCTTTGATAAGGTCATCTGCTACGGTGTATTTCTTTATTTTGATAACAAAAAATACGCCCAAAGGGCCACAGAGGAACTTTTACGTGTGGCGAAAAAGAGCGTACTGATCGGTGAGCTTCCCATCCGGTCCCACAGAACGGAACATCTGCTTTTTACTCCGGAGGAATTTGAGGGCTGGGATATCAGCGATGGGTTTTATGATCCCTACAGAAAAGACAGATTCAACGCGGTGCTGACCTTCTGACAGGGCATCGGCTTTCTTCCTTGTTATATGG
>X236_Pygmy_Slow_Loris__coassemble_966_pt1 | contig 13741 bp, 2 predicted proteins | sample X236_Pygmy_Slow_Loris__metabat2_high_PE_002 | metagenome-assembled genome bin X236_Pygmy_Slow_Loris
GAAAAGCCGCGGGCATGATGGCGGCAGTCATGATGATGAGCGCGATTCCTGTCAATATGGTTGGATTTGCTGATACATCAGTGAACAACTCGGACAGATATGCCGCAAATGACCGCACTGCGACAGATTCCAATGCCAGTCTTTCTACCGCGTCCAATGCGTTAAAGATGCAGACGGAAGGGACAACCTACTACGTGGATGCCAGAGATGGAAATGATACGGCAGATGGAAAGACAGAGGATACCGCCTGGAAATCCTTTGACAGGGTGAATTCCAAAACATTTCTTCCCGGAGACAGAATTCTCCTGAAGGCAGATTGTATCTGGAACCAGCCGCTGAATCCAAAAGGAAGCGGTCAGGAAGGGGCTCCCATAACCATCGATATGTACGGGGAAGGAAGCCGCCCTGTGATTAATGGAAATGGTACCTCCGGTCCGTCGATTACCGGAGCTGTTACTATATATAACGAGGAATACTGGGAGATTTATAATCTGGAAGTAACAAACCTGGAGAGTACTGATAAGATGGGGGAGGCCATGGACAGCGGAACCAGTGAACGTGCCGGCATCTTAATCTATTCCTCCAATCAGAAAGAGATTTATAAGCACATTGTGGTTAAGAACTGTTACGTCCATGATGTAAACTCCAATTTTAAGGGAGGAAAAACCTCCGGTGGTATTATCGTCATGGGACACTATCTCGATAAGGATGGAAACCGTGTTACCATTGATGATAATGGCAATCTGACAGCCAAGGCCATGGGGCGCGCTGCATTTGAAGATGTCCTGATCGAAGGAAACTACGTGAAGAACGTGGCGATTGAGGGAATCCGGAACAAGTGCAACACGGATATCGGAAGCAGCGGATGGGGAAAGAATGAATTCCTCAAAAATTATTCCAACGTAACAATCCGAAACAACTATCTTGAAAATGTTGTCGGAGACGGAGTTGTACTGACAGAGACGAAAGGCGGTCTGGTGGAAGGGAACATGGTCAATTCCTCCTGCGGACTGGACCGGGGAACTGTGAACTATGCCCAGTGCTGGACCATGTTTGCCGACGATGTCATTGTACAGTACAATGAGGCGTACGGAAATAAATACGGCTATGATGACGGCGAAGCATTTGATTCCGACATGATGAACGTGGACAATATTTTCCAGTATAATTTGAGCCACGACTGCGGCGGTGGCGCCATGCTGTTCATGTCCAGCCAGAAAAATACGATTTTCCGTTATAATGTCAGCATCAATGACGGAACCGGCACGTATCCGAACGGAAGCAGGATGCAGCAGCAGACCTTCCATTACGATAACACCAGCTCTGCCGGACCAAATGTCGGAAAGATCTATAACAACACGATTGTGGTGTTTGGGGAAGGAAAGAATACCTCCCTGTTTGGCGGGAAGAGTAAGCGTACCTGTTTTGTGGACTTTAAGAACAACATCGTTCTGGCCAAAGACGGCGCTTCCATTGATTTTGCAGTGCTGGAGCAGGGGTCTACGATACATGAGGACAGTATAATCGAAAACAACTGTTTCTATCCGGATACCATTGCCAATACAGCGGCCGGAAGTGTTCTGGATAAGAACTCGTTAATGGAAAAAGGCAATATTTTTGCAGATCCGATGCTAAAGAACTATAAAGCGGGAGAGACGTATTCCAACTATCAGTATCCATTAGAGGATCTGGAAGAGTTGATTGATTCCGATTTCACGAAAGAACGAATTCAAAGTCTGGTGGAGCCGTATCAGCTGACCGGGGAGTCTCCGTGTATCCAGGCCGGACAGCGAATTGAGGGTATGCCAACTGAAGATATCATGGGAAATACCATTGCCGGCCGTGTGGATATCGGAGCGCTGGAATACTCAAACCAGGATGAAGAGGCGGAAGAAGTAGAGACTGTCAATCTGGTTACCACACTGGGCGTTGTGCCGGAACTTCCGAAGACCTTAAAAATAGTCCTGGATGGGGAAACGTATCAGTATCCGGTGGAATGGGAAGAACTGACAAAGGAGGACTGCATGGAATCCGGTGTCATTGAACTTCCGGGTGTGCTTCCCGGTCTTTCCAACCAGGTTACAGCGACGATTGTAGTGGCCGATGCACCGGAGAGCTACGAGCGTGTAGAGGTTACGACGTTTGCCGGAATTTATCCGGAGCTTCCGGATCGTGTGAATGCTGTATTTGCCGGCGGACTTACGATGGAGCTGGATGTCCAGTGGGATAAAGTGGCTCTGGATCAGTACTCTCACGAAGGTGAATTTACCGTAGAAGGCCGGGTGGCCGGATTAAAACAGACTTGTACGGCTGCCGTTAAGGTAATCGGTGAACTTGGCGACGGCAAGACGGTAAAAGAGAAAAGGGCAGCCAAGGATGCTTATACACAGGAAGCAGACGGGAACAAGGCTTACGGCAAATCCGATCCGAACGTCATCAAGGTAAAGACAGCCAATAATGCTCCATCCTATACGAGAAGAGGTATCATTGGATTTGACTTATCCGAAGAGACGGAAATGCTTAAGTCAGCGACAAACATTACCGTTAAGCTTCAGATGACCAGACCGAACAGCGAAGATGACTATAAAAAAATTAACAATCATTTCTATCTGAAGGTATATGAGGTAAGCGATGAGTGGAAGGAAGATGAGGTGACATGGAACTCGACGCCTGATTTCTCCGCAGATAACCTGGTAATAAAGGACAAGAAGATCGTTTATACAGATATCAGAGATAATCATGACAATATTGTAGAACTGGATGTTACCGACTGGGTGAAGAAAGCATATGCTAAAAATGGACAGACATCATTTTCATTTCTGATGGTGACCGATTATTTTGGAGAGTATGCGACCGGTGACAACGGAGGCATAGACTTTGCATCCAAAGAGGCAGCCGGAAAGATGGCGCCGACAATTGTTCTGAGTAATGTGTATGAGACGAAGGTGGAGGCTGTGTCTGTATCCACTCCGGCAGGAAAGAAACCGGTTCTTCCGGAAACGGTAACGGTTACGTACTCAAACGAGGAAACAAAGAATGTGACTGTCGAATGGAATTCCATGAACCCTGCCAGCTATCAGACAGAAGGAACCTTTGTCGTATATGGAAAAGCAGACGGAATCAATCTGCCGATCGCCTGTACCGTCAATGTCATGGAAGCGCTTCACAAAGTGGTGAAGGTAAAGGATTTCGCCGGAATTATCCAGCTGGTGGGAACTCCGTGGGAGGAACTGGGACTTCCGGAGATGGCAGCCGTATTACTGGATAACGGTCAGGAGGCAGAAGTCGGCATTCAGTATTGGTTCCCGGATAACGCCTATGATCCTGAAAAAGAATTTTCTTATACCTGTATCGGTTATCTGGACTTGACCAACCATGATTCCATCGAAAATCCGGATCAGAAATTTGCAACCGTATCAGTCAGCATTATTGAACCGGAAGATAAGAATGCGCTTCTCGTACTTTATACGGAAGCGGCGGAGCTGATCAACAATGGTGATGCAGCACAGCTGACAGAAGCGGCAAAGAACCGTTTCATGAAGGCATTTAATAAAGCTGCTGAGGTTCTGGTAAATACAAAGGCTACAGAACTGGAAGTACATACCGCCTATACAGAACTGATGGAAGCGATATGGAGTATGGATTCTGAAGAGAACCAGAAGGCGGATACCGATGCGCTGAGAGATCTCGTTCTGATCGCTGAGTCAAAGAAGAAAAAAGATTATACCGAAGAAACGTATGAGGCGATGAAAGAAGCATTATCGGAGGCGAAAGCAGTATTAAGGGATAAAACGCTGACGAAAGCAGACCAGCCGGTGGTAGACATGGCATATGAAAACCTGAAGGAGGCTGTCGACGCACTGGAATACAGCGGAAAGACAGATCCGGTAACGAAGGTCATGACCGGAATTAAAATCACATCACTTCCGACAAAGACGGAGTATAAAACCGGTGAACGTTTCAGCTCAGCAGGGCTGGTCGTAGCGGCCGTATACAGTGACGGAAGCACGAAGAACATAAGCGGATACGAGGTTGGAGATGTGAATACCGGAACAGCCGGAACGAAGGATGTAGTTGTTACCTACCGGGTAGCAGTCAATGATGCAATTAAAGTATTTACAGATACGTTCCAGATTACGGTTGTGAAAAAATCTTCCTCAGGCAGCAGTACAGGAAGCAGTTCAGGAAGCGGCTCCGGCTCTGTGAAAGTAAACCGTGCGCCGGTGAATGTAAGCGGCCAGTGGCAGAAGGCAGAGAATGACATCTGGAAATTCCAGAAGAGTGACGGAAGCTATGCAACGAATGAATGGGCCAGAATCAATGACAAGTGGTACCACTTTGATGGAAACAGCCACATGCAGACAGGCTGGATTCTGGATGGAGACAAGTGGTATAAGTTAGGCAGCGATGGCTCCATGCACACAGGCTGGGTAAAGGAAGAAGCTGACGGCCAGTGGTACTATCTGGATGAATCAGGAGCAATGATGACCGGCTGGGTACTTGTAAATGGAAAATGGTATTACTTAAATCCGGTTACCCAGGGGAATACCGGATGGCAGAATGGGGAAAACGGAAAATGGAATCGTGGAGCTGCAGAGAGCGGCAGCCGTTCCGTTGGCTCGCTCTATACCGGCACTACAACGCCTGACGGATATCAGGTCGATGAAAACGGAGCATGGATTCAGTAGGGGGAACTGTTTTATGAAATTAAAATGGAAAAAACTGTGCGCGGCAGTGCTGGCAGTGACCATGACGATGGGAAATTTAACGTATGGCGCACCGCTGAATTCAGGGACAGCCTCGGTAAAATCCGTTTCGGATGAGGGGCTTGTATATTATTCTGATTTTGATGACAATACAGCCAGGGACTTAAGCGGCAGCGGAAACGATGGGACGATTAACGGCGGTATTACCTTTGTGGACGGAATCAAAGGAAAGGCGCTGTATGTGAACAATACGGGAAGCCAGGCAGGAAGCGACAGCAACGAGGCAGGCCAGTATGTGGATCTGGGCAGCAAGCTTACTTTTGGGAAAGAAGATTTCACGATTTCCCTTTGGATGAAGACAGACGGCCACGGAAGTACCAACTCTGCAATTCTGGGCAATAAAAACTATGCCAACGGCAGCAATGTGGGATTTGCCATCGGCAATTTTACCGGAGCATCCTATGGTCCGGATGTGAGAGCCAATTTTTCAGGAACGGGTTCAAGCCGTGTGGAGATCAAGGAGATCAAGGCCAATGACGATGCATGGCATCATCTGGCAGTGGTTTTCGACCGGGACGGGGAGATGACGGTCTATATGGACGGTACCAGGACCTCATCGGCCAGCATGGCAGGCCATGCCGGAAAAACCGTGGACACCGGCATGCCGGTGATCCTGGGAGCAGGAGGCAACAAAAAGAATGGGATGGCCAGATGCGCATTAGATGAAGTGAGAATGTATACAAGATCCTTAAGCGCTGCGGAGATTGAGAGGCTTTACCGTGACATCATGGATGAGAGCGGGACGGAAGCGCTCTTAAAGGATGGTCTGGTCATGCATTCCACCTTTGATGAGGGAAGTGTAACTGCGGCTCAGATTACCGATGTAACCGGAAACGGAAATAATGGAACCGTGGTTGGAACACCGGCGTATGAAAAGGGAATCCGCGAAAATGCCATCTCATTTGACAATGGGGAGTCTGCGGGTCAGGGAAATACAAAAGCAAAGCAGTATGTAAATTACGGCAAGCCGAAGGACCTGATGTTTGGCACCTCAGATTTTTCTTTATCCTTCTGGATGAAGACGGAGAATCACGGACAGAACAACGGCACCATACTCTCCAATAAAAATTATTTAAGCGGCAGTAATGTGGGATGGGCGTTTGGCAATTACGACAATGCCAGCGATACCGACGTGCGTATGAATTTTTCCGGAATATCGGGCAAAAGAGTGGAAATTAAGAAAATTTCCGCCAATGACGACCAGTGGCATCACATAGTCGGTACGTATGACCGGGATGGCAATATGACCGTTTACATGGACGGAGAGAAGTATTCCTCCGTTTCCATGGCGGAACACAGTGGAAAAACCGTGGACGCGGGATTCGATTTTGTCCTGGGAGGGGACGGAAGAGGCTGCTACGGGATGAGCCGCTGCATGGTGGATGAACTGCGGGTTTACAACAAGGTGCTCGCGGATTCCGCAGTAAAGACGATCTATGAGGCGGAGGGCGCTGCGGTGATCGTGGATCAGATGGCTGCCCAGCTTGCCGCAGTAAAACCTGGTTCCGAATACCCGCAGGACAGAATCGATGCAATGGCAGAAGAGATAGCGAAAACGAAACGCGCAGTGGAGGAACTGCAGGCAGCTGCTGCCATGGCGGCGGTCAAAGCACTGAGAGAGAAATATAATCAGTTCCTGGAGGGCAGCGAGCCTCTGGCAAGTTTTCAGGTAGTGTCTGACGTACATATCAAATCAGATGATTTGACGGAAACAAACGCAGCAAATATGATTGCGGGACTGAAGGATATTAAGGCCATGGATCCGGATACCCTGGGCATTATGAATCTGGGCGATTTCACCCAGAGCGGTACAAAGGCCCAGTACGACGGGATGTATAAGATCATGGACCAGTATTCACCGGTTTCCGATGACAAAGTTATGATAACGCTGGGCAATCACGATGTGCGCGGAACCAGCTCCGCGGACTGGAACAAGGATGAGACGGTGATCAGCAAGTACTGGCCGACCGCGAAGGCGCTCTATCTGGAGAGAAATGCCAGATATATGCCTAATACTGACGGGAAGCTGTATTTTGACCGCTGGCTGGGCGGCTACCATTTTATCGCGATCAATACGGAAAACGGCATCAAGGATGCCATGTATTTATCCGATGAACAGCTGGAGTGGCTGGATCAGACTCTGGCGGAAAATGCCAGCCCGGATAAACCGATCTTTGTCATGGGCCATAACGCGCTGAAGGACACCCACTGGAGAAGCAACATTTTGAATGATTTCGGCAACCAGGATGGACGCGTGAAGGAAATCTTCGCAAAATATCCGCAGGTGATCTACATGTCCGGCCATATTCATAATGGTTTCGGCGTTGTGGAGGCAATCGACCGGGGATTCGGCACGATGGTGGATCTTCCATCCTATAACGATTCAGAAAACGGAGTAAAGGAAACCGGAACCGGTTATCATGTGAAGATTTATGACGACAGTGTGGTATTCAAGGCAAGAAACTTTAAGACTTCGACCTGGCTGCCGGAATATGACATCACGGTGACGACGCCGAATCTTCCGTCTGTATATAAAGAGGCGAAGAAGCTGAATGCAGACGATTATACGGCGGATTCCTACCAGAAGCTGGAAACTCTTCTGAAGGAAGCAGAGGCTTTCTTTGCAACTGAGTATGATCAGAGTGATCTGACCTATGAAAAGGTGGGACCTCCTTCCAAAAGTCTTTTTACAGATGCTGTAAGAACCAGGATCAATGAACTGGCTGCGGAGATAACGGCTGCGATGGCGGAACTCAAGTTCGGTGAACAGGCGGTGACGGCCAGCCAGGATGTCTACCTTCAGGCAGGTAAGGATGCCGGAACGGTGAGCACATCATTCAGCAATTACGATGCTTCCAAGCTTCGTGTGAAGTATTCAGACGGAGATCAGTCGTTTACCAGGAGGGCGCTACTGAAGTTTGATCTGTCTGCGGTCGGAAGCGATACAAAGGAGGCGGAGCTGGTACTCCAGCTGACCGGAGGGATCAGCAATTCCAATCCGGCTAAGGACTTTACGTCGGCAGAGGTTCGGCAGATCGGCAATCAATGGGAAGCAGGTTCCGTTACATGGAACACCATACCCGCGAGAACAGCCGAAAAGGCGGCAGGGATTATTACCAAAGCGGAAATTTCCGGTGATCTGGTGACGGTTGATGTCAGTGAAGCTGTAACAGCGGCTCTGGCGAAGGGAGAAAAAGAGATTTCCTTTGAGATCAGCTGTCCAACGGAAGCCAACGATAACATGATTGATTTCTATTCCACCAGAGCAGAAGGAAAACAGGCGCCAAAGCTTGTAACCCGCAATTCCAGCACGGATAAGCCTGTAAATCAGGAGTTTGCACAGCTGAGAGAGAAATGGATGAACAACCTGCTGGGAGGAACCCTGGATACCGGTAATGCGGCGGTGCGTACCTATATAGCCGGATTGAATGAGAAGGCGCTGGAGTACTGGGACACCATGATAAAGAGCGGAGACGCATCCCGGACGAATCTCTGGAGCGACCTGGATATGAGCTATATATCAGGAACAGGAGCATCGGCAAAGGTGCATTCCGGAAATGTGGCTGAGACATTTAAGCGCATGAAGGAAATGGCAATTGCGTGGGCAACGGAAGGTTGTGAATTATATCAGAACGAAGAACTGAAGCAGGAGCTGATAACGGCCCTTGACTTCATGAATGAGAACCACTACAGCAGCAGTGACAGCCAGACACCGTTCTTTGGAAACTGGTGGCACTGGGAGATCGGCGGGCCGATTGCATTTATGGACACCGCACTGATTCTCTACGATGATCTGACATTGAAACAGATTAACAGCTATGCGGCGGCAGTCAACCGCTTTACCAATGTCTGCGACAAGCCGTCGGGATACCCGGGTTCTCCGGCCATGACGGGAGCGAATCTGATTGACAAGGGCATGGTTGTTGCCCAGGTCGCACTCCTGACAGATAACGGAAGCAAGCTGGAACACGTGAAAAAGGCCTATAAGACCGTGTTTGAGTATGTGACGACAGGAGACGGATTCTATGAAGACGGTTCGTTCATTCAGCATCAGGCGCTGGCCTATATGGGCGGATACGGTTCCCAGCTGTATGAGAAGCTGAGTATTCTGTTCAGTGTACTGGCGGGGTCCGAGTATGAACTGACGTATGACGATCATGCGGAACAGCTGATCTTTGACATGGTATTTGAAGGAATCGAGCCATTTCTTTACAATGGGCTGTGTATGGATATGATTTCCGGCAGGGACATTACCAGAAATACCTCCAGTGATAAGAAGAGAGGCGCCGGGATCATGGATGCCATGATGCTGATCGGAGATGCGATGCCGGAAGAACAGCAGCAGCGCTTTAACAGCATGATGAAATACTATGTTGGCATAGATGAAGAGTATTACTATAGCCGGAGCAGCCATATAGCTTCTCTGATGAAGGCGAATCAGATCATGAATGATGATACGATCGAGCCCAGAAGTGAATACGTGCTTCATAAGCTGTTTGCAAGCATGGATAAACTGGTGCATATCATGCCGGGGTACGGTTTTGCCTTATCGATGCACTCAAGCAGAACGTATGGGCATGAACTGATTAACGACGAAGGAAAGCGCACCTGGAACATTTCAGACGGAATGACCTATCTTTATAATGGAGACAGGGAGCAGTATGGAGAGGGATACTGGGCTACAGTAGATCCCAAACGTCTGGCCGGTACGACCACAGAGTATGTGACACGTCCCAATGGAGCCGGAGACCGAACGAAAAATGTCTACAGCTGGGTGGGAGGTTCCAGTCTGGGCGATTACGGAACCGCTGGAATGCACTACAAGACACTTGGCAGCAGTGGAAGTACGAGAAACGGAACAGATGCAAAGAAATCCTGGTTCATGTTTGACGATGAGATTGTTGCGGTAGGAAGCGGGATTACCTCCTCCACCGGAAACTACGTGGAAACGGTAATTGATAACAGAAAGATCAAAGCGGATGGAAGCAATCAGGTTTTAATTGATGGAAATGAGAAATCCATCCGGGACGACGGCGCGGAAAACGCAGAAAAGGGAACGAAGATTCCGGATGCCTCCTGGCTCTATCTGGAAGGAAATACCGAAGATTCAGATATTGGCTATTACTTCCCGGGAAAAGCCGACATCATGGCTTTAAAAGAAAAGAGGACCGGTAACTGGAGCGCGCAGGGGACTACGGAAGGACAGGAGACGAATCAGTTTGCAACGTTCTGGCTCGAGCATGGAAAGAAACCGTCCGGCGCGGATTACTCCTACGTCATTCTTCCTGGAAAAGACGCTGCGGGAACCGAGAGCTACGCCGCCAATCCTGATATTGAAGTACTGGAGTGCAGTGAAGACGCTCATGCAGTGAGGGAAAATTCCCTGGGGATAACCGGTGTGAATTTCTGGAACAGCAAGGGAAAAGCTGTGGCAGGTATCACCTCCAGCAAGCCGGCTTCCGTGACCGTGCAGGTATCAGATGGAATGGTGACGGCAGGCGTGGCGGATCCGACACAGGAGAATAACGGAACAATTGAACTTTCCATTCCTTATGCAGGCGGAGACATTGTAGAAAAAGACGGAAATGTCGAAGTACTTCAGAAGACACCGTTTATTAAACTGTCTGTAAAGACAGCAGGAACCACCGGCAGTACGAGCCAGGTAACTTTGAAGCTGGCGGACACCGGGCAGATCGAGCTTGTAGGTCTTTCGGAGGAGTTTGACAGAATAAAGGTGGCGCCTGGAACGAAATTTGCCGATATCAAACTGCCGGAAACGGTAAAAGCTTACGATAATGCCGGAAATATACATACGCTGGAGCTTACCTGGGAACGCGGTGAGTATCAGAAAGATGTGTACGGTGTTTATACACTGACAGGCGTTTTGAAGCTGCCGGAAGGCATTTCTAATTCGGCGGGAATTACAGCCTCTGTCGAAGTGCAGGTGGGAGACGAGTCCTCTGCCTCCATGGATGACGTGTATGTGCAGGGAGGAACCGATGGGGACAAGAACTTTAGCGGATCCACCAGTCTGATCGTTAAATACGATCTGGGCGCTCAGAATTATACGAGAAAATCCTTAATGAAGTTCAGCCTGGCTGAAGTGCCGGAGGACGCAGAACAGATTTATCTGACGTATGAGCTGACTGGAACCCCAAGTGCAGATTTTGAGGCCGCCAATATTTATCGTGTGGACAATGACTGGGAAGGAAATTCAGTGACCTTCAACAGCTTCCCGGATCGAAAGAGTACAGAACCGGCTGCTGTTATGACGAAGCGCATGACCTCGGAGAGCCTGATCCAGCATCTGGATGTGACGGAGGCAGTGCGGGCGGCTGTGAGAGATGGGGAGAGCGAAATATCTTTTGAAATCAGCATCCCGACAGCGGCAGGAAACAACTATGTGGGAATTCATTCGTCCAGAACAGCGAAGGAAGGAGCAGTAAAACCGGCCTTAACATGGAAGGCGGATTATGAACCGGAAAAAATCGTGAAAAAGAATCTGAGCTTTATCAAGGATCTGGCTTCCGCAATCAACACATCGGAATTCAGCAATGTGGATGAGGCGAGGCTGAAGCAGCTGATCGCAGACGCGGAGCGTATCCTTGCGGATGAAGATGCTTCCATGGAAGAAATTCACGAAATCGAGAGACTTTTGACACAGGAAATGGTAAAATACAGAAAGTATTAGAAGAACTGTCACGGGGCCGGGCGGAAACTCTCTGCCCGGCCCCGGATAAAACGGACGAAAAGGAGCGGAGAGAATCATGAGACTAAAAGCGTTTGGATTAAATCCGAAAAAGCTTTCCCGCACCGGTATTGCAGTGAGGATCTTACTGGGGCTGGTGCTGATCGGAATGCTGGTGGGAGCAGGAATCTGGCTGCATGGAAAAACGGATAAGCCCGTTATGCGGATTGGAACGTATGCAATCACTCAGGAACGTTTGGCGCTTTATAAGGCAGATCTCCGCGCGTCAGTGAGTTCGTATTTTTATCAGACGTACCAGCAGGATCCCAACGAGGAGGGCTTCTGGGACACGGCCTTTCAGGGCGAAATTCCTTCCGCGGTTCTCCAGGAGGAAGCGATGAATGCGCTTCTGTCTGATACGGTGGAGCGGATTGAGGCGGCGAAGTACGGAATTGTCGTGGATGTTACGCTGGATGATATAAAAAAATCACTGGAAAAGGAAAATAAGCGAAGGGCAGAGCCGGGCCAGACCGCCTATGGGCCGAAAACGTATGGCCTGATGGAATATATCTCCAGGACACAGATGGAAGTGAGAGATGCTTTAAAGGAAAAGCTGCTGGAGACCCGGCTGAAGCCAACCAAAGAGCAGCTGGAAGAGCTGTATGACCATGCGGACCCCTCTTATTTTGACAGAGGCTGCAAGGCCAGAGTCGGCATTTATATGTATTATGGTATGAAGGTGGGAGAATTTCCGGAAGAACTGGATTCCGTATGGAGCTTTGTCAGGGAAGAACTGGAAAAGGGGACGGAACCGGAAGCGATCATCGAGGCGGCCGGAGAACGTTTTTCCTCTCCTGTCGAATACGAAGAAGTGGAATATGATACGAATCAAATGTCGAGAGACAACGAAGAACTGGCCTGGCTCGCAGAGCAGACCAGGGAATTGTCTGCCGGGCAGTGCAGCGGCGTATTGGATTACGGTGCTTCTCAGGGTATTTTAAAGGTACTGGATAAAACGGATTATGAGAAAGCCGGTTTTGAAGAATCTGAGACGATTCTTACCAACCTGTGGATCAACGAGGAGTATCCCAAATATTTGAACCAGTGTATGGACGCATATCGATAAGAAAAAAGAATCATGCAGGTTTCCGCAGAACTGAGTGGGGCCGCTTCAAATCTGTTGAAGCGGCCCCTTTTTATATAATATGAGAGGTATGTTAATGACTAAGCCGTCTCATATACCTTACACACAGGATAATCAACACTCCGGACAGTGCAAAAATCATCTGCATCCCGGACACCGGGAAGCCCCCGATCTGAAATTCCGGAAGAATTTTTAGCAGGGAGGCGCCCAGCAGCGTTGCGAAAAAGCCGCATAGCCCAGCGTAAGAGGAGTTGGCGCTCACGTAAGATACCCGCTTGTCGGCCGGGGCGTACTGATACTGGAGGCTGAAAACTGCGATGGCAATTCCGCCCCATGCGGCTCCTGAGAGAGCCTGCAGAATGGGCTGCAGAATCAGGCAGGTTGCGGGCGTCATGAACAGCCAGGAAGTATGCACAAAGCCAAGCAGGAGCATGGAGCAGCGCGCCGCATGAAGCCAGGAGGTGGCGTCAGCCAGCCGTCCCCAGAAACAGGCCGCCACCACGCGGACGGAGGAGGCGATCAGTCCAAGGAAGGTGATATAGGTGTAGTCCAGAGAAAGCCCTGTTACCATGTATACACTGAAAAATGGTCCGGCTACCTGCAGCGCCAGATTCCAGAACATGTAGAGGCCGATGATCTTTCGGTATTCGCTGTCGAAAAGCGGATCGATGACAGCGGCCTTTAAGCTGCGCCGGTGAGGTTCAGAAACCGGCTCCCGGATTGAGGAAAGGCACCAGAAATCCGTGAAGGCGGTGGATAATACAATCAGGCCAATGATATAATACCCGGTCAGGTCCTGATGCGAACTTCTCATCCAGTCTAAAACACGGCCGCAGACCAGGCTGAGCACCGTGGTGAATGCAAATGCAAACGCATCCTTCCGCCCCAGATACGTTCCGCGGATGTTCTCAGGAACCAGGGAAAGAAGCCAGCTTCCGGTACCCGTACCGATAAACGCGCCGAAGAAGTGGGCGACTACATAGATGGCGACGACTGCCGCCAGGCGGCCCGCCTGGTTTTCGACCAGCAGCGGGACGAAAAAGAGAGAGGAGAGCAGAAGCCTGTGGATCAGTGCGAAGCAGGCGATTAAAAATTTCTTCTGTCTCGAATTCTCCAGGACGACGGAAGAAAACATCTGCAGGG
>X236_Pygmy_Slow_Loris__coassemble_974_pt1 | contig 13420 bp, 13 predicted proteins | sample X236_Pygmy_Slow_Loris__metabat2_high_PE_002 | metagenome-assembled genome bin X236_Pygmy_Slow_Loris
GGCCTGTACTGTCGATGTTCCAGTGACAGGCAAGCCGGGAATGTTTAGACCCAAATTTGACGGTAACAAATATCTTACAAAAATGGCAGCGTCCTGCATTGTATTTCCCAATTTGAATGATAAGGAATTGCAGGATTCTTACGGAGTCATGGGTGCGGAGCAGCTGATTACCGAGATGATCGATGATCCAGGCGAGTACAATGATTTTATGAACCGTGTCCAGGAGTATCACGGATTTAAAGAAACGTTTCAGGATAAGGTAGAAGAAGCAAAAAACTAATTGAGGGAGACAGCCTGGAGGCGAATATCGCATACTACTGTCTCCATAAACTCCACAAATGGCCGCATGAGTATCTGGAACTTGACGAGATGGAACAGGCTTATGTGGCAGCAGCGGTAGAGATCAAAATCAAAAATGATAAAGAGGCTGAGAAGAAGTCAAAGCAAAAGAGCAAAGGGAAAAGACGGTAGATTCTGGAATAATAATATGGTATGATATGCTCATAAGAGAAAGGAGTGTGTACCATGGGATTGTTTGGAAAGAAAGAGAAAATACCTGAAGGCATAAGGGTTATATATTATGAGGGAGAATTACCGGGATTTACCTGCAATTGTCCATGCCAATTGCTATTAACTGATGATGTTTTGCGAATTACAAAAATAAGTCCATATATAGAAGTGAAGCTTAATAGAGAACGTATAAACTCTGTAGAATTATACAGTGAACAGCAATACATGCAAAGATTTAAGGAAAATAATGGGCCATTAACGAAGAAGGGTGATATTCCAAAAGCATACTATGTGATTAACTATATGGACAAAGAAGGAAACGCTAAACATTTGGATTTTTGGGCAGTTTCTTTTGAGGCTAGCAAAATGGGAAAGTTAAAAGATGAAATAAACAAAAATCAAAAATCAACAAGCTATGAAATTTAGTGATTGAGCACCCGGAGAAATCCAGGTGCTTTTAATTTACGTAAGGGGGTGAATGGATGTCTGTTAGTTCAACATTGCAAATAAACGATCGTATGACGCCTGCACTACAGTCTATAACAGCGGCCATGAATATGATGGTAAATAGTTTTTCAGCAGCACAGACTGTGTCTGAAACAGCTGTTAACAGTGCTCAATGGAACGCAGCAACACAAGCAGTACATGCGGCTTCAGCCGCAGTTGAAGAATATCAACAGGAATTAGAAGCTGTACAAAATAGGCCGGTTTCAGTTCCAGAGTCGGCATGGAGCAGTGTTGTGACAGCGCAGACGCCTTCTGTCTCTGGAAGTGAACAATTTCAGCAGGAATATCAGGCCGCAACTGTGGCGGCTCAACAATTGTACCAGACTCAGAAGGCAATTTCTGCACAGGCACGTAACATGACCGTGGCACCGCCTGGAATGCTCAATGATGTAGCGGCAGTAGAAAACCGTATGCAGGCCCTTTCTATGCGTGTCCAGGAGATCAATAATATCCCTGTTAATCTAAGGACAGAACAGACGAATCAGGAGCTTGCCGCTTTAAACAGTCAGTTAGGGAAGGCGGCGTCTATTCAAGAGGAGTTAAGCGCCGCCATGCGGGAGATGGATGCCAGCAAAGCGAATATGGCATATAGGAGGCTTAACACCACTATTGAAGCAGCAGAGAATGGCATACGAAATAACATCGCGGAACAGGAGGAGTTCAACGATAGAGTTCGGGCAGGCAGCGGTGCGTATGACGGCTTGTCTGGAAAGGTTGCAAGAATCGCCGGAATGCTGGGAATCGGCATGATAGTAAAACAGGCAGCGCAAATGACTTACGAGTCATCGGCTCAGTTAGAGGCGACGGAAGCGAAGTATCAAACGGTGTTTGCAGGAATGACTGATTCAGCGAATCAGTTTGTGTCAGACTTTCAATCATTGACGCCAGCGACAGTGGCAGAAGCGAGATCAATGGCTTCTGGTTTGCAGGATTTACTTGTCCCCATGGGAATGCAAAGAGCGGAAGCTACGCAAATGACAGGGGAATATATGCACATCATCGGGGCGCTGACTAATTTCAACAGTGCGACTAAATCAGCTGAAGATGTCTCTGGCGCATTTCAGTCTGCTTTGTCAGGCGAGTATGATTCACTTAAAGGATTGGGAATTCAAGTTAATGAGACTATTGTCAAACAACAGGCCGTTGCTATGGGGCTTGCAACCAGCACTGACGCAGTGAGTAATGCGGCAAAGGCGCAGGCAGTTCTCGAACTTGCTTACCAACAAAGTGGTGATGCTCTGGCTGCATACAATGAAACAGCGTTGGATACTACGACGCGAATGCAGCTTATGCAGAAAGGTTTTAGTGATGCATTCGGAAAAGCAGGACAAACTGTACTTCCACAAATAAATACCTTACTTCAACACGTGGTTGCACAGATGCCGCAGATATCTGCTGGTATCACAACTTTTGCAAATGTATTCAACGGATTTGTGCAGATAGCAACAGTTGCGTTTGACAATCTTATGAATTTTGGAACCATGATTGCGGATAACTGGTCATGGATTGGACCAATTATTGGTGGGGTGACGGCGGCCATTGTTGTTTTGAATGGCGCCATTATTGCTTATAATGTGGTACAAGCTATCAGCAATGGAATTATGGCTGTTAGTGCAGCAAGGTCAGCGTTGAAAGCAGGCTTGACTATTGCAGAGGCGGCTGCGACAACGACAGCAGGTGGAGCGCAGGTTGGCCTTAATGCCGCATTACTTGCCTGTCCTATTACGTGGATAGTTGGCGCTATTCTGCTTTTTATTGCTGCAGTTTACACAGCGGTCGGAGCGGTAAATAAGATAAAAGGGACTTCTGTTTCTGCGACTGGAATAATAGCAGCCGTTTTTGGAACGCTTGCGGCCCATATCATTAATACGTTTGTTGTTCCCACATGGAATGGGATAGCTGCTTTCATTAACTTTTTTTACAATGTATGGAATGATCCGGTAGCATCAGTAAAAATACTATTTTACGATTTAGCTTCCACGGTAATCGGCTACATTGTCAACATGGCTCATGCGATTGAGGACGTTATAAACAAAATCCCTGGTGTACAAGTGAATATCACAGCCGGCCTTGATAACTTCCAGAAACAACTGAAATCTGCTTCCCAAAAGGCAAAGGACGCTTCTGGTTGGAAAGAAATTGTCGGTTCCATGTCTTATATAGATTATTCAGATAACGCGGGAAAATGGTATGATAAAGGTGCTGCTGGGGAAGCAAAATTGAAAGGGTTATTCGGCGGTGGTGATGGAGGTGCCGGTTATAACGCAGAAGCACAGGAAGCTGCAGCACAAACAGCCATAAACACAGGCAGTACAGCAGGCAATACAGCGAAAATAGCCGACTCCATGGACGTAATGGATGAAGATCTAAAATATATGCGTGATGCCGCAGAGCAGGAGATTATAAACCGTTTCACCCTGGCAGAGTTAAAGGTTGATGTTAAGAACAACAACACACTTACAAAGAAAGCAGATTTTGACGACATGGGAAGCTTTCTTTCTACTTTTACCAGCGAATTTCTCAGCGCATCTGCGGAAGGAGGACATATCTAATGGCTTACGAAGTATATATAGATGATATGCTGCTCCCTCTCCCGCCACAAAAGATACCAGTGAAATACCCAGGTCAGAATAAGAGTGTTACTCTGATTAACGGAAAAGAGATTAATCTGGTCCGACCTCCGGGCCTTGCTGAAATCAGCATTGATATTGTGATCCCACAGATGGATTATCCAAGTGCGGTATGGGATGGAAGTATCGATGATGCAGAGGATTTTCTGGAACGCCTCCACGACTTAAAAGAGAGTGGAAATCCATTTGAATTTATGGTAATCCGTGATGGACCAGGGAGGAACGGGTTTTTTGATACAAACATGGATGTGACTCTGGAAGACTACAAAGTGTCCGATGATGTCAAAGAAGGGTTTGATCTGGCGGTGTCACTGACCATGAAGGAGTATAAGCAGTACGGAACAAAGATCATAAACTTTAAGTTAAAGGAAGAAGAGTCCGTACCGACCGCGGATGAAGTGGAGCCGGAACGGAAAGGCACCCCGCCGCCGGCAGAAAGTTATGTGGTTCAGAAGGGGGACTGCCTCTGGAACATTGCGAAGAAGAAACTGGGCAATGGCAGCCGCTGGCAGGAAATCTATAATCTGAATCGCGACCGGATCAGCAATCCCAACCTGATACAGCCCGGCTGGGTCCTTACATTGCCAGGATAGGGGGCATAACCAATGGAAGTACATTTATATATTCAAAATGGCCAGACGGTCTATGAGCCCGTTGTGGAAGGCTCCATTTCATGGGAGACGGAAAGAAAAGGTCAGCCAGGAAAGTGTTCTTTCACCTTAGTACCCGACAGTACCTTGAACATAGAAGAAGGGAACGCGGTCCGGCTGGACGTCTCCGGTCAGTCCGTGTTTTTTGGTTTCATCTTTGAGAGAAGCTGGGGGCGCGAAGGTCTGGTAAAAGTCATCGCGTATGATCAGCTCCGCTATCTGAAAAATAAGGACAGCTATTATTATACCAATCTCACCGCAGGACAGGTCATTCAGATGATTGCCGGAGATTTTCACCTGCAGACGGGGGAGCTTGCCGATACCGGACAGCCGCTTACCAGGAACGAAAAGGACAGCACTCTTTTTGATATTATCTTAAATGCTCTGGATTTGACGATGATCTATACTGGGAAGATATACGTTCTGTATGACGATGTGGGAAAGCTGGCTTTGCGGAATGTCGAAGATATGAAGCTGGATGTCGCAATCAATGGGGAGACAGCTCAGGATTATGATTATAAAGTCAGCATAGACAGCAGCACCTATAATCAAATCAAACTGTATTACGATAACAGCGACACAAAAAAACGGGAAATTTACATGGCTGGGGATTCTGGAAATATCAACAAATGGGGCCTGCTTCAGATGAATGAGTCCATAGAGAAAGGTATAAGCGGCCAGACAGTGGCTGAAAATTATTTGAAACTCTACAATCAGCCGTCAAGGAGTTTTACGATAAAAGAGGCGTTCGGAGATGTCAGAGTGCGCGCTGGCTGCCTGATTCCGGTCCAGATGGACATCAAGGATCAGAAGCTGAACAACTATCTGCTGATCGAGTCGGTCAGCCATAAGGTGGATGAAGGGGTGCATACGATGGATTTGAAGTTACGAGGAGTAAATATGAATGGCTAATGCGGAATGGATTGAAAATATACGGAAGATTACGCTTCAGGCAGTAGAGGCCGGAAACCCCTGTGATTTTTTACCTGGGACCGTAACGAAGGCGGTACCTTTGGAAATCCAGATCGATCAGAAAAACGTGCTTCATGCGGAACAGATCCTTGTGCCAGTATCGATGACGGACCATGGTCAGGACATGAGCATACCGGGAATCGGGGACGTTCATGTGACGGTTAAGAATGGCCTGAAGGCCGGAGAATCTGTGATCCTGTTTCAGGAGCGCGGAGCGCAGCATTTTCTGGTTGTGGACCGCTGGCAGAAAGGAGTTTAAGGTGATACCAGACTCAGGCACTATTTTGAAAAACGATTTTAAGATCAGCGAGATCCCGTCAAAAACGTACCGAATAGATTCCGGTTGTATTGCGGGTACGGCGGACGGTTTGGAAGCAGTAAAGCAGGCCGTTTTCTGTATACTCAATACGGAACGTTTTGACTGGGAGGTTTACAGCTGGAATTATGGCATGGAGTGTAAAACGTTATTCGGTAGAAATCCCGGTGTCGTAAAATCAAAGTTAAAAAAAAGAATCACGGAAGCATTGATGCAGGATGACAGGATCACAAGCATTGATGCTTTTTCTTTTTCCATGTACGGAAGAAGAATGCATGTCTCTTTTTGCGTGCATACGAGATTCGGTATCATGGAAGCCGGAACGGAGGTAGAAATCTGATGTATGAGGATATCACTTATGAGGTCATTTTAAAACGAATGATGGAGCGGGCGCCGGCCGGGATGGATAAAAGGGAGGGATCTGTTTTATATGATGCGATGGCACCGGCTGCTGCAGAGATACAGAACACCTATATTGAACTGGGCTGGGCACTGGAACAGATATTCGCAGATACAGCAATCCGGGAATATCTGGTAAAGCGCTGCAAGGAATGGGGAGTTGTGCCTTATCCGGCAACTAAGGCTTCATTAAAGGGCGAGTTTAATATGGAAATCGCTTTAGGGGAACGTTTTTCTCTTGGCACATTGAATTACACGGTGGTAGAAAAAATTGGTGATAAAACCTACCGGCTGGAGTGTGAAACACCCGGAACTGCCGGTAACCGGAATCTTGGGTCCCTGATCCCGATCAATTACGTTCAGGGACTGACCCATGCGGAACTGACAGAAGTCCTCAAAGAAGGTTCGGAAGAGGAATCAACGGAAGCACTCCGGGAACGGTTCCTTTTCAAAGTTCAGAAGCCTTCTACGAGTGGAAATATCTATGATTATTATAACTGGACAATGGAATGCATCGGTGTAGGGGCCGCCAGAATCTATCCTCTGGCCCTGGGGCCCGGTACTGTAAAAGTGGTGATTGCTGATGCGGAGAGATCGGCAGCAACGCCGGAACTGATCAGGCAGGTAAAGAACCATATTGAAGAACTCCGTCCGATCGGTGCCGACGTCTCTGTTGTTTCTGCCAGAGAAAAAGCAATTGCCGTGACGGCCAGAGTCAAGCTGCAGAATGGGGTGAACCTGGGGAGTGTCCAGGAAATATTTCTGCGGGAGCTTACGAGTTTTTTACAGGAGGGCGCCTTTGATGTATCTTATGTCAGCCTGGCGAGAGTCGGCAATCTGCTGCTGAATACAGCCGGGGTGGAAGACTTTACAGAACTGCGCCTGAACGGGCAGGCAGCAAACGTCAGCCTGGCGGATGAGGAGATTGCAGTGGCCGGAGCAGTTACGCTGGAGGTGATACAATAATGAAAGTCAGTGCTTATACGGAAAAACTGAATAAAGTGGACGGTAATGTATACGTGATTGAAGAGGAGGTATCGTTGATCGATGGCGTATATGATGCCCCTCTGGCGCATGATAATGTCAACACTTCCACACTGGCCGTCTATACCGGGCCAAAGCTGACGGGGGACCGGATTCAGTCTTATGCGCTGTCCACGCCCAGCCTTACGCCATGGAAACGGCTGATCCGCATCTATGCCGATGTACCTGCAGTCTATATCAGCTATGAGACAGAGGGGGATACCGTCGAGGCGGAAGACGTTAATCTGCTTCAGCAGGATGTAATCAGGACTCAGGATGGGGTTAATGCAGAGGAAGACCGGGCGAAGGCAGAAGAGGTCTTTTTGAAGGCCGAAATTGCAGAGGAAACGGCAAGGGCTACGGCTGCAGAGAAGAAATTGACAACGGACCTTACTGTAGAGATCACCAGGGCGAAGGAAGAAGAAAAGGCGATAGCAGATGATCTTGTGGCAGAGCAGAAGCGGGCCGATGCTGCAGAAAAGAAAATAGCTGCAGATTTAACAAATGAAGTGGAACGGGCTGTGGCTGCAGAGAAGAACTTGACGGACAGCTTGATGGAAGAGACCACACGAGCAGCTATGGCTGAAAAGGTTCTGACGGATAACCTTGCTGCCGAAGTTATCAGGGCAAAAGCCGGAGAAAAGACTGTGGCAGACCGCCTGACCGTGGAAACAGACAGGGCAAAGACGAGGGAAGACGAGATAGCCGCAGGCCTTGCTGCTGAGAATAACAGAGCATTAAATGCGGAGAATGCACTGGCAGAGGAATTAACTGTTGAAACGATACGTGCTAAAGCTGCCGAAAAGATTTTGACAGATAATCTGGCGGAGGAGACAGTCAGGGCAGGAGCCAGAGAAACTGAGATCAGCGGGAATCTGGCCGCTGAGATTACCAGAGCGCAGAATGCAGAAACTGTACTCACCAATAACCTGACAACGGAAGTAACCAGGGCAAAAGGTGCTGAAAAGACGCTTACGGACAATCTGGCGGCGGAGGTTACGAGAGCAAAGGCCGCTGAGAAAACCAACAGCGATTCTGTATCAGCAGAGGTTTCCCGAGCGAAAGCGAAGGAAGCGGAACTGCAGGGAAATATAACGGCGGAAGTCAGCCGGGCAACCGCCGCTGAGAATGATATACGCAGCTCAATCTCTACCAACAAACCAAACTGGGATGACAAGTATACCCGGAATGAGGTGGATAATAAGTTCTCTGCGTTGGAGACAGCTATTGACTGGAAGGAAGCAGTCGCTACCTTCGCGGATTTGGCGACCACGTATCCGCAGCCAGATGATGGCTGGACAGTCAATGTTAAGGATACAGACTATACCTACAGGTGGAGTGGAACAGCGTGGATTGCGATCTCGGCCAATGCGATCCCAAAAGCAACCCAGAGTGTGGACGGACTCCTTTCCAAAGAGGATAAAGCGGCTCTTGATGATACGAACGCAAAGAAACATACCCACAGCAATAAGTCTACGCTGGATAAGCTTACGGAGACGTTACTGACAAATTGGACAGATGCCTATAATAAGCGGCACGAGCATGGGAATAAGACGGTAATAGACAAGATTACTCAGACTCTGCTTGATCACTGGACGGCAGCGTATACGCACATCAGTGACTCTGTAAAGCATATCACAGCGACAGAGAGAACAAACTGGAACGATGCAGACAGTAAAAAGCACACCCACACCAACAAAGCAGTGGTTGATAAAATTACACAAATATTTCTGGACAATTGGAGTGCGGCATATGCTCATATCAGTGACGCAGTAAAGCACATTACAGCGGAAGAGCGCACAACATGGAACACCGTATCAAATAAAGTAGATAAGGTTTCTGGAAAGCAGCTGTCGACAAATGATTATACTGCCGCAGAAAAGAATAAACTGTCAGGAATTGCGCATGGTGCCGAAGTTAATGTGCAGCCAGATTGGAATGTTGCAGATGAAAATTCAGATGCTTATATTAAAAACAAGCCGACCTCCATGCCTGCTTCTGACGTTCTGGCATGGGCAAAAGCAGCTGATAAGCCGGCATACAGCTGGACAGAAATCACGAGTAAACCCAGTACGTTTCCGCCATCTTCTCATAACCACACAAAGAACCAGATCACAGATATGCCAACAAAAGTATCACAATTCACGAACGATGCAGGTTACATTACCCAGGCTGATGTGGATACGAGCCAAAGCCATACCCATAGCAATAAAACAATTTTGGATAAGATTACGCAGGCCATGCTTGATAAATGGAATAGTGCTTTGACAGCATTGCCAGTCCATACCCATACAAAATCACAGATAACTGATTTTCCGGCATCGCTGCCGGCGAATGGGGGAACTGCAAATTATGCGAACTATTTTAACGTCAATAATATAGCTGCCAATACGGACCTTGACTCCCTTACGGCTCCTGGGTTTTATTATTGCCCGGCCAATGCTGCGGCTGCCACGCTTAAAAACTGCCCAACTGCAAATGCTTTTTTTATGGAAGTGGGAAAACATGCAGGAACTTATCAACGAATTATAGAGTATGTGACCAGTAATCCCAAAACCTTTCAGCGGAATTATTATAGCAGTGTATGGCAGACGTGGCAGAATATCACGGTATTGACACCGGTTCCAGCCGGCGCAAAATTTACGGACACGGTTTATGTACATCCAGCAACCGCAGGTAATAAACATGTTCCTGCAGGTGGTGCTTCCGGGCAATTTTTAAAATGGTCTGCCGATGGTACCGCGGTATGGGCGGCAGATAATAATACAACCTATTCCGCTTTCAAAGCAGCGACAGCGAGCGCTGCGGGTGGGGCAGGTTTAGTTCCGGCTCCCGCCGCAGGAGCACAGGCAAAGTATTTAAGGGCTGATGGAACATGGCAGACACCACCCGATACAACTTACAGTGATATGAAAGGTGCAACGGCCAGTACTGCGGGCACGCATGGACTTGTGCCAACACCAGCTGCAGGGGCGCAGGGAAAGTACTTAAGAGCTGACGGAACCTGGCAAATACCGCCGGATACGAATACTACTTATGGCGCAGCTACCCAAACAGCAGATGGTCTTATGCCGGCGGCCGATAAAAAGAAATTAGATGGCGTAGCAGTTGGAGCGAATAATTATGTTCATCCTTCTGCACACCCTGCCAGTATGATTACACAAGACGCCACTCATCGGTTTACATCGGATACAGAAAAAAACGGATGGAATAAGTTCTTGTTTTCAGCGGCTATCACAGTTCCTGCTTCCGGCTGGAGCGCGGGGGCGCCTTACACTCAGACTGTGTCTGTTTCCGGTTTGACTTCTGCCATGGATGTCATGCTGACGCTGAATATTACCGGCAGTCCTGCTGCTGATCAGGTAAAGGCATGGAAAGCAGCGTTAGGCATGATTGATGTCGGAACAACCGCCGATGGATCGGTTACATTTACGTGTTATAGCAAGAAACCGGTCGTTGACCTGCCACTATACATAAAAAGCGTTTAGGAGGAGCATATGTACGGAAATACATTATATGGTCTTGCAAAGTATGCACGTGAGGCAGAGGACAGCCATACGCCGGAAGAATATTTTGTGGACTTATCCCGGTATGTGCCGCCCTTCCTGGCAGAGCTGCGAGAACTTGCAGCACTTTATGAGACAGAAGGGTACGAAATTGGATACCTTCAGCATAATCTAAGGGATTTATTTGACCAGTGCTTTGTTGTGACAGCAACCTGGGGGTTGGTATTATGGGAGTCAATGTACGGTATTGTTACCAATTTTTCTCTGTCCTATGAGCAACGCCGGGAGATTTTGATGGCAAAGTTGCGGGGACAGAGTACTACGACGAAGCAGATGATAAAGGATACGGCGGCGGCATTCTCAGGCGGAGAAGTACAGGTAATTGAAGATAATCCCCATCATCACTTTATTGTGCGCTTTATTGGTGTTAAAGGAATCCCCAGAAACATGCAGGCATTTATTGATATGCTGGAGGACATTAAACCGGCTCATCTGTCCTACAGCTTTGAATATACCTATACCGTATGGGGCAATTTGAAGGGGTTGACCTGGGGAGATTTAAAGGCACAGACCTGGGGGAAAGTAAGAATCATGGAAGGAGTATAAGCAGATGCAGACAACGCAGAATTATAGCTTGAAAAAGCCGGAAGAAACTGATGTGATTACGATCGGCGACTTGAATGATAATATGGATATCATAGATGAAGTTATGAAAAAGTTTGTAAACCGCCGGATATTAAAGCTTATGGCCGCGGGCTGGAGCGGTTCTTACCCGTTCACTCAGGCAGTAGACGCTGCGGGGATCACCATGGCTGATGATATCAAGGTGATTGGAGTTTACATTCCGGCGAATGCCACATTAGAACAGGTGAAAGCCTGGAACAAGGTGGCAGGGTACCTGATGTGTAATCCGGATGGGGTGGCAGATGGGAAAATAACCTTTAAGGCATATAAGAAACCGACAGTAGATTTTCAGATTTTGACGGAAGGAGCATGAGACGATGGGAAAAGTAATACCAATGCTGGGTGGTGGTGGTGGCACGGACCTGGATATGATTACCGCAACTGCATCCGATGTACGAGCAGGAAAAGTAATTGTCGATAAAGAGGGTAATCCGGTGACTGGAACAGAGCCTGAGCGGGGAAATTGGACCGGGAATGTGGCAATGAATGGTAAGATTACGATTCCTGACGGACATCACGGGGGCGGAGGATACGTAAATGGTCCGGTCGTCACCCAGCGAGGAGCAATTTCGGCAACACTAAATTGTGGTGGAAATTATACTATTCCAGAGGGATACCATAACGGTGCAGGAAAAATAACTGCAAATAGCCTTTCAAGCCAGACAGGAGGAGTTACGGCTGTTGATGATAAGGTTATCAGTGGGTATACTTATTGGCGTGATGGTATTAAAAGAACGGGTAATTTAACAATTCAAAGCATTGTAAATTTTAATGCAGCCCTGTACTCCACCAGGGCAATTATGTTGACTTGGCAGAATCCTAGTAGAGGACCATTTAGTGGAGTAAGGATTATTTGCAGGACGGATGGCAGATATCCGGATATTAATAATGCAGGTGATGGGACCCTATGTTATGAGGGAAGTGGAAATAACATACTTGTCAGTAACCTACCTGCTAACAGTGGAGTCTGGTTTAGGGCTTTTCCCTATATTACAACAAGTATAGGCCGGTTATATGATCCATACACGGGTGGTCGCCCAACAACCTATGCCGTGGCAAGTTCAGTTAAGGGACAACAGATTTATACGTCATCAGGCATTTTCACAGTTCCAACATTAGTTAGAGAGGTACAGGTATTCCTTGTCGGGGCGGGAGGAGGCGGAAATTATAGAGTTTTGCCCAGTGGCTCTACGTATTATGGCGGCGGTGGTGGTGGTGGTGGTTATACAAGAACATATAACATAGCTACAACACCAGGACAACAAATTGCTGTAAATATAGGGGCTTCTAATAATAGCTATTATGGAGACGGAGGAACTACTTATTTTGGTTCGTATTCTGCGCCAGGAGGTCATGCGCACGGAAAAGAGATAGCGAATGGTTCAGATGGTGGTTCTGGTGGCGGAGCAGGAAGTAGAACAATTGGTGGTAGTGGTGGAGTTGATGGCGGAGACGGAGCTTTTGGCGGAGGACAAATTCCAGGAGGAAAAGGCCAAGGCAGTACAACCAGGGCTTTCGGTGAAGCCTCCGGTACACTATATGCATCTGGAGGTTCTGGGGGGGATAGTTCTGGCGCTGGAACGGGTGGCGGTGAAAATACTGGAAATGGTGGTGGGGGAATGGGAAACAGATCCAGTAGTAGCTATGGAAAAGGCGGTTCTGGTATTTGCATTGTTCGCTGGGGATATTAAGGAGGTATTTTATGATAGTACATCAGGTATTTGCACAAATTTACCAAGAAGAAGTGAAAAACATTGTAGTGTGTGATAGCTATGAAATGGCTAATTGGTTAGCACGTGCTACTTATGGTGAAAATGCGTTGGCAGTTGATTGTTTACAATATCCATGTGTACAGGGAGATAAATACCGTAATGGGATATTTTATCATACCGATCTGGATACAAAAAAAGAAATGATAATTGAATATGTTCCTACACAGGAACAGCAAGTACAGGATTTAAAAGCTGAAAATGAGGATTTAACAGTAGCGGTAGCCGATGTAATTGGAGGTGTATATAATGCTTAGTTCTATTGCAAAAAATATAATCATCAAGGCACTGCGAATCCGGCAGGAACGCGGCGAGGATCCGTCGGCGGTATTGGAGACATACTGTAATTTAACAAAGGCCGAGAAATCGGAAATATTGGAAGCCTTGTGATTCCTATAGTCAATGTTATCAGCATCTAATATGTGCGTATTTCCACGTATTTTCGTGCATCTCA
>X236_Pygmy_Slow_Loris__coassemble_989_pt1 | contig 12406 bp, 12 predicted proteins | sample X236_Pygmy_Slow_Loris__metabat2_high_PE_002 | metagenome-assembled genome bin X236_Pygmy_Slow_Loris
CCCCCAGCTTCTTATACTGAGTAATCACATCAAAAATCAAAAGGGGACACGAAATCAATCGTGTCTCTTTTTTTTCTTTTTAGGAAATTCCTTTTAAATCATGAATTATGTAAACAAATAGCCCTGCAAAAGCAAGGCACAGAAAACAGACGATGAACAAAGTGCCTTCGGCACTTTGTTTGACTTGACAAAACTATTTTGATTAGTTATTATATATTTAACTAATCAAAATAGTTTTGTCAAAGGTACAAACCGGGATCGAAAAGTACTGGGCGCAGGAAGTATTATGAAAGGACGGCCTCATGGCAGGTGTGAAATGAGAATTTATAAAATTAGATTTGATGTATTACTATGTATCGTACTTTCCTCGTTGGTGGTATTGGGAATCAGTAAAATTCTGCCTGTTTTTTATTCCATGCTCTATCAGAGATATACGCAGACGCACATGGTGTCAGACGGTGATATTGGGGGAAAAGCCGGAGATGATGTTTACCGTGTGGAAAATGTGGAGGAACTCTTTTCTCACAATACATTTACCGTTCAAGTCGAATATGGTTCTTTACTGACTGCTGATACAGATTACTTCGGTGACATCTATCTGATGAATCTTGAACTTCCATCAGGCGAGCGGGTGGCCGCCTGCATCAACAGCGATGCAGTGCAGCAGAATTATGAGGAAGACTATTTTATCATGCCAGTTGGAAAGGTGGTGGAAGCGGATCTGTCAAAGGACGTTGAATTTATCACCGGGATTGAACGCTCTGACGCCCTGAGCCGGACTGATTTCTATCTGGACATGAACGGGAACAGCGGATCTGGTTTTGTCAGCGTGGAGAGCTACGATGAGCAGTATACCATTTATATTAAGGCAATTGCAGCGGTTTTATGTTTTATAGCATTTCACATTGCAGGCTGTAAAGCAGGTATTTTTCCCAGTTTAATCCCGGGGAAAAAGAAAAGAGAGAGGACCTGACCGCCGGACTGGCGCATGCTTGCTCAGACACCTGCCGGGAAGAATTTTATACTATGAGTCATTCTTATGCGAAATGATGTAAGTTTCGGTTGGGCTCCTGTATTTCTCTTTCCTGATCATCAAAAGCCGTTTCGAAAAAATAAATACACGGGAGGTGATTGCAATAGAACGATTTGATGCGCAAATCAAAAAGGACGATTCTGGCCGGCTGACTATCGTCGAAATTCCATTCAATGCAAAAGAAGTATTCCACAAATCCAGGGGAACCATTTATGTAAGCGGTACAATGAATGGCATTGAATACCGAAGTAAACCGTTGTCCCGCGGCAGCGGCAAATTTGTTATGATTTTAGATAAAGCGATGCAATAGTCCATCGGGTTTCATGGGCAGGAAATGACTGCGGAGATTACGATGTTCTCCGAAGATCTGCCGGCTGCTGTAAATGTTTCTGATAAGACCACCGATATCAAGTGCGATCAGGACGTGCTCACCGTGATAAAAACAAGGCAGAGCATACGAAAATTTACTGAAAAACCGGTAAGCGAACATATGGTAACAGCCATTCTTTCTGCGGGCATGTGTGCTCCCACAGCAAAGGATAAGCGCCCATACCACTTTATTGTAGTAAGAGACAAAGGTGTTCTATCCATGCTGGCCCGGCATAATTCCAATGCTGCGATGCTGGAGATTTCCGCAGGAGCCATTATTATCTGCGGAGATAAAACCAGGGAGGGAATAAAGGAGTTCCTGTATGCAGACTGTGCCGCCGCTGCTCAAAATATACTGCTCAGTATTCATGGCTTAGGTCTTGGAGGCGTATGGTGTGGGGTAGTGCCTAATTCCGATTGGCGAAAGCTGCTCATTGAGCAATTATCACTCCCCCATAAGGTGGAACCTATTTCTGTGATTGCATTTGGCTGGCCGGATGAGGAAAAGGAATTGCGTCCCAGATGGGAAACAGCCATGGTGCATTATGATAAGTGGTAGTGTGTTTACAGAGAAACTGACAGATATGTGTCCCATATTATCGATGAAACGGACATAGACGAGGGTGCCGTATTGAATAAAGCCGGTCTGTCGGAAAAGGAATAACGGTAAATTAAAAGTTATGGAGGATTGAATAAGAAATGGATACTATAGAAAACACAAAGAAAGATTATTTTGAATGCTTTGCTTTTGGCGACAGTCCTGAAATGGCGGACGAACTTTTAGCGCTGGTGCTTGCCGGAAAGAAAACTGCAACAGTCTCGGTTATATTGGAGGATGAGCAGGCCCCAAGCGTGGGAGATTTATCACTGGTGCTCGATGGACGCGGCAATCCAGCCTGTGTGATCAAGACAGTGTATCTGGAAACAGTCAATTTTTGCGACTTAACCTGGGATATGGTAAAACTAGAGGGTGAAGATGAAGACTTTGAACACTGGAAGGCGGGAAATATACGTTATTGGACACGTGATGCAGCTAAACGCGGTTATACTTTTACAGATCAAACACCTATCACGTTTGAACGTTTCCAAGTTGTCGAAGTGTTTTAATTTCGATACAATTTCTTGTTAGTGAGGGACAAATAAATAGGAAAGAAATTATTAATACAAATACGATGCAGCGTATCGGCAGCTCTGATACCTTTCCCACGTTTATTTCGACCGAAAGGTAAGGCAGTTCATAACATTAACATTGATAAATCCGGCAGCGGATGAGGGATACGGATCCCTCAATAACTATCTGTATAGAAGAATAGAAGGGGACTGTGAAAATATGGAGTTAATTCAACTCGATATTTTCACAGTCCTTTTTATTTCCAATCTGTCAGATGTCCCCCAATGTATCCCCCTCTTTATCCCGCTATTTGTTTTGGCTTTCGTGCCGGTGATCTTCAAAGGCCAGTACTATGGCATGAGTGAGATGGAAGCGGTAACGAGAGCATCCGGCGCTCAGATCATGCTGGCGAAGCTGGTCCTGGCCAGGTCAGCAAACCTGGTGTGCATCACTATACTTTTATTTATGGAGCTTTATCAACAGAATTCCTTCGAAGGTATCGGACAAATGATTCTATACTGCCTGGTTCCATATCTGGTATGCCTGGTTTCCCTGCTGCGTATCATACGCATGAGAAAGAGAGAGGGCATGCGGGTATGTGTCTTTGTAATGCTCGGTTTCTGCGCTTTCTGGAGATTATCGGCGAATGCATTGCCATGGTTATACGAAGCCGCGGCAACCGGTTTATGGCTTATTTTGTTTTTGGCTTTTTCAGCATTCTCTATCAATGAAATCCGCTATATTGGACTGATGAGAAAGGAAGGGAAGATGTATGGAATTATCGCCTGATCGATTAACAAAACAGTATGGCAGGAAAATGCGGCCCCGTGTGGGGCAGCGTTGGAGGATCTTTACTTATATTATTTTTCGACAGAGGCAAGGGGCATTAGAATGGGATTATTTTTAGCAGAACATAAGAAGCTCTGCCGACATTTGCAGAACCAATACCTTTTCTGTTTTTGGTAAAGTGACCTGGTCGCTCTATTTACTTATTACGGTTCCGGTTTTAATTGGAATGGTCTGTATGCCATTTGCTGTAAAGAACTGGTCAAAACGGATGAAGGTTTAACAGCAGCGTGGCAGAAAAATATACGCTATTATGGCTGTTGGAAGACCAAACCTGAGATTGGCGAGGTCAGGATTATGAGATAGACGGATTTGCTGGTATATGATAGAATACGGTTATTATTGAAATATTTGGCAGAACATGTGGAGGGAGGCCGCCTATGGGACTTATTTTATTGGTTGAAGACGAGCCGGGCGCAGTTGCGCTCATGCGCCGGTACATGGAAAACAGCTCAATGGAACATAAACTTGCAGTATTTGAGAAGGCCGCAGAGGCTCTTTTCTATGCGGTGAAAAACAAGGTTGATCTGTTTATTCTGGATATACAGCTTTTGGATTACCGGGGGACCGAACTGGCAAGGCAGCTGCGTTCCATGCCGGAATATCGGTTTACGCCAATTCTTTTTACCACGGAACTGGCAGGAGAGGAGTTATCTGCCTACCGGGAAATCAAATGCTACGATTTCCTGGTAAAGCCCTTCACGGAGGCTGAATTTCAAAAAACATTTCAAGCGGCTCTCGAGATGGGGGCACAGATGCAGACAGCTCCGGAAATCCTTCGGATTGAGCAGAAACAGTTTCTGTTTGAATATGAAATCAGAAATATCCTTTATATTGAATCCTTTGGCAAAAAGCTTGTCATTCATTCCGAACAATACGGTGACTGCGAAATAGCAGACCAGATTTCTGGTTACAGTCTGTCAAAGCTGCTGAACATGGTGCCGCAGAACCGCCTGCTGCAGTGTCATAAAAGCTTTTTGGTGAATCCGGTTCATATTAGTAAAATAGACAAGGCAAACCGCCTGCTTTACCTAAAGGGGTGCAAAACAGCAGTCCCGATTGGTGAGAAATATCAGAAAGCAGTGTTTGAGCGTGAACAGCCATGACAATTTCCATCATTTCGCGGAGCGTATTAGACGGGCTTCTTCTGTCTCTTTCCAGCCTCGGACTGCTGGGCCGGTCAAGGGGAAAGCTGGACCGGCTGCTTCCGCTGGTGTTCGCCGGCATCTGCCTGCTCTCCCGGCTGGGGCTTGGGGACCACGACGCAGAGATGGCATATGCGGTACTCCCGGTGGATCAAATCGTATCGTTTCTGTTTTTTTTCCTTGGCGTGCTGTTATTAAACAGTTTGTGGTTTCAAAAGAGCGAGGGACATACGTTTTTCGGCACGGTTGCCGCCTTTGCGCTGTATCTCCTGCTGAGGGAACTCTGCTTATTGTTCCTGGCCCTGTGCGGTTCGGCGGAACCCGTTTGGTATCTCTATGTGGGCCGGGTGCTGTCCCTGGGCCTCTGGCTGGCGCTTTGGGGAACGGGGGCACTCCGGTGGCTGAGGGAGAAGCTGGCGGATGGAGACCCTGTCATTTGTATCATGTGCAGCAATACGGCGCTTCTGCTTTTGCTGATACTCATCCTGTTTCAGTTTGACTTTTCTGTCATGATTCGCTGGCTTCCGGTGACGGTGGGAGCGGTGGGGCTGCTGGCGGTTGGCGACGTGATTGCCATGCTCCTTCGGCAGCACCGTGTGCAGGCCAGGCGGAGAACCGCGCTGTTGGAACAGTATCTTCCTTTGGTAGAGGAACTGATTGAACAGGTGCGGGCGCGTCAGCATGACTTTAACAACCAGATGATGGCGGTTGCAGCAGCGGTTTCTACTGCCCGGGATTTACAGGAGGCGCAGGAGGCAGTGACAGCTCTGCTTCAGCATGTAAGACTGGATGGCGCGGATAAAGAATTATTAAAATGTGACAGTAAAGTGATCAGCGGACTGCTGTTTGGAAAAATGAAGCAGGCGGAATTCAAACAGGTCCATGTGGAAGTGACGATTGCTGGTGCATTTCTCCGCCGCGTTTTATCTGAGGCCGACTGGGTGGAGGTGATTGCCATTTTGCTGGACAATGCCATCGAGGCTGCCGCACCCGGAGACGTGCTGTATGCCAGAGCCATCGAGGAAGGGGACAGCCTCCGGTTTTCTGTTCTGAATCCCCATGCGGCTCTGACCAATATGGAGTTTATTCAGATGTTCCGGCGGGGCTGGTCAACAAAAGGGGAAGCCGGGCATGGTTATGGCCTGTATAATGTCCGACAGATCGTGGAACGTCATGGGGGAAAGATTATTACCGGCAACGACCGGCTGAATGGAATTCCTTATATCACCATTGGAGTATTGGTTTCCTGAAAATTGAAGCATAGAAGAGCAGGGGGTTTATGGGCGGACCGTTTCGTTCCCGTAAAACCCCTGTTTGTTCCCCAGGCCTTGTTTTTCCGGAGGCAGATGCTAAGATAAAGGTGCAAATATAAATCAACCGGAAGGAAGTGCTGATATGCGAAACTTTATATTAGAGGGAAAGAAAATAGCCAAACCGGTCCTTGTCACAACGTGTCTTCTTACACTGCTGACCTGTATTCTTTCCTGCACCCTGTATCGGGGGTATACCCTCCATTTTGAACTTGACGCATGGGAAATCGGTACGGAGTTTTTAAGCCTTTTGTTTCCCCTGTTTGTTACCATCCCGATTTGCTGGCAGCTTTACTATGAGCGCCGGGACCGTTTTCTGACCTACACCCTGACCCGCATCGGCAGGCAGCGTTATTTGGTCATAAAGTGGTGTGCGTGTGCGGTATCCGCATTTATCATTCTGGTGATCCCCTGTTTCATCTCCGCCCTGTTTGCCCTGTATATCAGGGAGCCACAGGCGCTTTGGCCGATCCCCACAGGCTATGCCCACGTATTCTCGAACCTTTATGCCAAAATGCCGGTTCTCTATGCATTATTGCTTTCTCTGTGGAAGGGGCTGCTCGGCATCCTGACCATGACCTTTGGTTTTGTGCTGGCTCTTTATGGCAGCAATGTGTTCGTAATTCTGACAGGTCCGTTTATTTATGTTATTTTGGAGAATTTCTTTTGGGCAATCCTCGGCCTGCCGGGACTGCGCTTTGTGACAGCGTTTGAGCCTGCCAGCCTAAGTGCTGCGGCAGTTCATGCAGCTTCATTTACAGCGGGACCGGTGCTGATGTGTATTGTGATGGGATTGGTGGCGCTCTATTTTCAGAAAGTGAAGAAACGCACCATTTATCAGGTGTGATCCTATGGTGCGCCGTGTATGGGAGAAGGCCGGCCTGGGTAAATTTTTCCTGCTTTTTGGCTTATCCCTTCTGTTTGGGCTGAGTGAGAGGGTGAGTACACAAGTCACCCTTCCGGTTCATTTACTGGCAGTCCTGAATGACCAATACTATTACACTTTCGCTGTGCTGCCTGTTTTCCTGCTTCTCTGTACCAGTGTGATGGAGGATGACACGCCTTTCGTGCTGGTGCGGTACGGGACCTTTGGGCGGTACTTTTTTCACAAATATCGGGCGCTGTTAATGATTGCAGCATTGTTGTGGCTTGGGCAGATGGCTGCGATTCTGATCACCGGTCTGGGGCTTCCCATCGCCGGAAGATGGCCGGGAACGTCGGGAGGCCAGTGGCGGGAGGTATTTACGCTGCTGCAGGGAATCTTTCCATCGCCGTGGTCCGCAATCCTTTGCTGTGCCGGACAAACGCTTCTGGGGTACGGTCTGATTGCGCTGACAGCCCTTTGTCTGGGTCATTTTTGCAGCCGCTCCCTGGCGGTCAGACTGCTCATGGCGCTGTATTTGTTCGCGGTACTCTGGATCCAGCTGCCGGTTATGTCCCGTCCGCCTTTTGTATTTTTAACCGGATTCAATCATTGGGTTTTTCTGCTTCACAATCTGGCCTCTCCCTGGCGCTTTCCGCTGACTGCTGTGACGACGGCGGGTCTGGCGGCAGGAATGGTGTGGCTCGTCACCCAAAGATGGCAGTGGCGGCATTCGGCTTTTAAGCACGGTGGGAAGGGGCTGGCTTCCTGTTACCGCAGAATCCTGTTTACCAGGAAAAATGGGCTGCTTCTGATTGGCCTGATTCTCCTTATGACGGTCTGGACCTGGATTTCCGGAGGAGCGCCGGAAGAGGGCACGGATTGGCTGGTCCGTCTGTTTGCAGGACATGGCACCGGATATTTTTATCCGATGGGGCTTTTCATGCTGCTGACTATGGATATACTTCCTCTGTGGCCCCTGGGGGTATTCTGCAGTCAGGCCGTGGGGGAACGTTCTGTTTTTTTGACAGTCCGCCTGCGGCGGAGAACTGAACTTCTGAAGGCGCTTCTTTCTACCGGGTTTCTCTGGATTTTTCTGTATGGCTGCCTGCTGGCTCTTGCGGCTGTTATCCCTCCGCTTCTGCAGGGATTTTCTCCGGATATGGGCCTGACTGCAGCCGTAGTAGGGCTGAAACTTTTGGATATTGCATTTCAATTCCTAATAATCCTGTCCGTCCTCTGTGTGACGGGGCAGGTGACGGCAGGATTTTCGGCCGTTCTGCTGCTGCATTTCCTTTGTCTGCTGCCCATTTCGTGGCTCCCGGCAGGAATTTCCAGTCTGGCGCGGCTGAAGCTTCCGCAGACAGGAGGAACCATCCCGGCCGCAGCCGCGGCTGTATTACTGGCGGCCCTTTCCCTGGTCCTGATCCTCTGGCTTTCCATCCGGGGCATCAGGCGGCTGTTTAATCATGAAGGAGGTAACATATGAAACCTATTATTTCTTTAGATCAAGTGAGCAAAAGTTTTTCCGGACGGCGAGTTCTGTCTGATGTCTCCCTGGATGTCGAAAAAGGGAGCACTGTTGGCATCGTTGGAGCCAATGGGAGCGGAAAGTCGGTCCTGTTCAATATTATCTGCGGCTTTCTGCCCCCGGACAGCGGACAGGTTTATGTGAGAGGGCAGGCTCTGAGAAAGGGCCGCGATTTTCCGGAAAACGTGGGAGTGCTGATAAACTCCCCCGGTTTCATCGGTCTCAATACCGGATTGCAGAATTTGCGGTATCTGGCGGGGATCCGCGGCGTGGCAGGTGAAAAAGAAATTCGTTCTGCCATGCAAAAGACAGGGCTCGACCCGGAGGATAAAACAAAGGTAGAACATTACTCCATGGGCATGAAACAAAAGCTGGGCATCGCACAGGCCATAATGGAAGATCAGGATATCCTGATTTTGGATGAGCCGTTTAACGCCCTCGATTATAAGACCTATAATGACACAAAAGAGATCATCCGAATCCTCCAGGCAGAGGGACGGACCATTTTAATGACCTCCCACAATTACGACGATCTGGAAACGCTTTGCACCCATATCTATGCCATAAACGAGGGAAAACTGGAATTTCCAGGGATCACAGGCCGAAATTAGTTTATATCCCTGTAATTTTCTGGTATAATCAATTCCAAACGATAGCAGGGGGGCGGTGAAATGTCAGAGAAAAAAGAAAGATGGATACTTGCCGCTGTTTTACCGCTGATTGTAATCCTGCTGCTGGCAGTGTGGGGAGCCAAGCCCCGTACCGATGAAATGATAATCGAAACCTCGGCAAATGGATTTTGGGATTTATCTGAGACCGGTATCAGGCAGAAGGCTGTGAGGCTTACCGGTGCTGTGGAGTATGTAGCAGATGCCCTTCTGACTCCGCAAGAGTTTTCAGAGCGTCCGGACATTCATGTGGGTCAGCCGGGAAGTGAAACCCAGTATGCCACCAGCCGAATGCATCTGACAGTCCCTCAGGGCAGTTACCTTATCTGTGGCTACAGCGTGGACTTTGCCAGCCGCATGTATGTGAACGGTGAATTGATTTTTGAAGCAGGAATTCCGGGGAACAGCCGGGAGTCTACCACGCCCGGAGTAAAATTCTATCTGCTTCCGGTGTCTCCTGACGCAAATGGCGAGCTGGTCGTTGTCCAGCAGGCGGCTAACTTCACTCACAAGGACGGCGGCACCTATGGCTCTTTTTTTATAGGCCCTCCAGAACAGATGAATCAATACGTTTTCCGGGATCTCTGGCCGGAAGCGGTGCTCATGGGCGGCTATCTGGTGCTGTTTGCAGTCCATCTGATCCTCTATCTGCTGATGCGGGGATACAGGCCGAATCTGTTGTTTGCCTTATTCTGTCTGACCTGGTTTATCCGTACTGGAGTCACCGGCCAGCGCATGCTGGAAGTGATGGTTCCGGGTCTGCCGTGGACGGTGATGTTCCGTCTGGAGTACTTAACAATGCCGGTCAGCGGGATCCTGCTGGTGTGGCTTTTATACCTTCTTTTTCCCGGCGTACTGCCAAAATGGTTTCCTCCTGCTGCCAGTTTTTTGTGCGGGGGATTTGCTGCCGTGGATCTATTCGGTTCCACCCTGCTGATATCCCACACAATGGTATGGCGCGTCGCGATATTGGGAGTGATCGGACTGTTCTTCTTTGCCCGGCTTCTCCTTCGCTGGCAGCGGCCAGACACCGGGCAGCTTGCCGTGCTTTTGGGCTTTGGTTTCCTGTTGTTCGCGGCGCTGTGGGATATGCTGTATCACCGGGACATTTATCTGCTGCCGGCCCTTCGCTTCGCTATTTCTGAAATGGCAATGGCGGTGTTCGTCCTGTATTCTATGACTGCCCTTTTCCTTGCTACGATGCGGGAGGTAAACCGGGCCAGGGAGAGTGAGGCGCGCATGGCGGCTGAAAAGGAAATGCTGGCGGAGATGAACCGCATGAAGAACCAGTTCTACACTGATATGTCCCATGAGATGAAAACCCCTCTGACGGTCATCTCGGTCAATGCCCAGTTTGCTGCCCAGAGTATCAGGTCGGGTGCGATAGATGAGGAAACCGTGACGGATTTAACTGCCATCTCAACCGAGGCCAGGCGGCTGGCTCAGATGGTGACGAGCCTTGTGGGGCTTGGCCGTATGCAGGGGACAGATTCCGGGAGCCGGCTCTTGGCCCTGGATTCCCTGGTGGCGGAGACGGTGCGTATCTATCAGTCCATGTTTGCACGTCAGGGGAATACTTTGACAGCAGATACAGAGCCCGGCCTGCCTTTCGTAGAAGGCAGTGCCGACCAGCTTGTGCAGGTGCTGATTAATCTGCTCAGTAACGCGAACCGTCATACCAGGAACGGCTCAGTCCTGGTCCGGGCAAAAGCCCTGGAAAACCGGGTGCTGGTGAGTGTCACCGATAATGGGGACGGTATCAGCCCGGAGCTGCTGCCGCACGTATTTGAACGGTTCCAGCGGGGAGATTCAGGAGGCTCCGGGCTGGGGCTTACCATCTGCAAGGCAATCATTGAGGAACACGGCGGTAAGATCGGCGTTAAGAGTGAGGAAGGCAAAGGAACTGAGATCTGGTTTACATTGCCGGTGAAGGAGGCAGAGCATGAACAGGACGGGAAAAATCCTCCTGGTAGAGGACGATAAAAATATCCAGCGGATCAACCGCCGGATTCTGGAACGGGAAGGGTTTCAGGTTTTATGTGCCGGCACACTTTCTGAAGCCAGGGAGCTGCTTCAGACACATACGCCTGACGTGCTGGTACTGGACATCATGCTGCCTGACGGCAGCGGTCTTTCCTTCTGCGAAAAAATCCGTCCCACTACTTCCGCGCCAGTGCTGTTCCTGACTGCGCTGGACGAAAAGAGTGAAATCATCGAGGGGCTGGTGGCCGGCGGCAATGATTACATCACTAAGCCTTACGACGTAGACGAATTTGTGGCCCGTGTCAAGGCCCAGCTCCGTTTTGTGGAGATAACCAGGCGGGAGATGGAGCAGACAAAGATATTGAAGCGTGCCCCCCTGGTACTGGATACCGTGGCCCTCAGAGCGTTTTTAAACGGACAGGATATGCTGCTTACCGCACGGGAGTTCAGCGTCCTTTTGTACTTGCTGAGACATGAGGGCAGTACCCTCCCGGCTGCGAAAATCTATGAGGAGATATGGAAACAGCCCATGTCCGGAAATTCCAGTGCCCTTTGGAAATGTATGTCGAGGCTTAAAAATAAACTGGCGGTTTCTAATGGGAAGGTTTCCCTGATGAATTTTCGGAATGAGGGTTATCTATTGGAGATTGTAGAGGACAGCCCGGTAAAATAATGGCAGCGATATGAATGGTAAAAACATGAACCTGACAATTTAGTCAGTTTCGCGTTTTTACCGTTTTTTTTTGCTATTCTATAACAAAGGAGGAAGGGGCATATGAAAAAGAATCAACCAGTAACGTTTGAGGTGAGCATAGAGGAATACAATAATCACACGTGGCAGGGAACTGTGAGAATGAACGGGCAGACAATTCCATTTCAAAGTGATTTGGATCTGCTGCTGCTGATCAACCGACTGGTGAATGAACCGTGTGAGAAAACTTTCCATAAAACTTCTGCACAAAGATAGGAGGAGCCACAGATGGAACTCCATGCAGGCAGTGCCGGCTGTCCCCCACATCTGCATTATCAGGAAAGCGCCGCGCGCAACGAGCAGTTTGTTGGGGAATGCTTAAAGAAAATCAGAGCGGCCCCGGACGCGGAGGAAGGGCTGCGCCGCCTTCTGCGCTTTTTAGGGGAACGGCTGGAATGCGACCGGGTATATGTATTTGAGGAAATGGACCGGCAGCATATCCGCAATACTTATGAATGGTGTACTCCCGGCATCTCGTCCGGTATTGAAGAACTGCCATATGTCGCAAAAAAGGACCTGCTTCCCTGGTATGGGCAGCTGACGGCAGGCGAAAACATCATCGAACCGAAAGTGGAAACACTGCGGCAAAGGGATCCGCTGATTTATGAATTTTTGCAGCCCCAGAAAATCCACTCCATCATTTTAAGCCCCCTGCTGTCCCAGGGGAAGATGTACGGTTTTTTAGGCGCGGACAATCCCCCGCCGGAGAAAATGGAACATATCTCGGTCGTGTTCGATTTGCTTGCGTATTTAGTCTGTTCCCTGGTCAGTCCGCGGGAACTGGCGAGGCTCCGCGA